>Ga0209415_10002962_pt1 | contig 31761 bp, 27 predicted proteins | sample PeaSoiSIISIP2007_FD_187696 | JGI IMG/M metagenome (GOLD analysis project Ga0209415, IMG submission 187696) | Peat soil microbial communities from Weissenstadt, Germany - SII-SIP-2007 (SPAdes) (version 2) | ecosystem: Environmental > Terrestrial > Soil > Wetlands > Peat | place: Germany... | reverse complement strand
CAGCGGCCCGCCGATGCGGGTGAAGAGCCCGAACGCCGCGGAGACGAACACACCGGCGCTTCCGAACGCGGAAGCGATCTCCACCAGTCCCTTGATGCGCTCCGACGTCAGCGCCAGCACGAATGCGATGGCCGTGAGCACCACGACGCTGATGCGCGCCGCGATCAGCTTCTCGCGCCCGCCCATGCCCGGCACAACGCGCACCACGATGTTGTGCGATACCTGCGCTCCCGACGCATGCAGCGCCGAGTGCACCACCGACAGGATCGCCGAGATCAGCGCGCCGCCGAAAATGACGTAATGCCAGCTCGGCAGGAAGTGCTCCGACAGCACCGAGACGGTGCGCTCGGAATCGGTGAGCTTTCCCGCCAGCTCGGGGTTCGTCTGCACCAGCGTGTAGGCGGCGAGCCCGAGGAAAACGGGCAGCGTGCCGATTGCGATGTACATGACCCCGCCGAGGATGGTGCCCCACGCGGCGACGGAAGCCGAGCGCGCGCCGAGAAAGCGCGAGATGAGCTCGATCGCCACGAAGGAGCCGAAGAATGCCACCGCGATCTGCTCGACGCGCGCGAGCACACCTTCGTCCGTCGACGTGAAGATGAGCAGCTTTTCCGGCTCCACGTGCGAGAGCACGTTGGAGACCCCGCCGCCGGCATAAGCGACGGCGACGGTCAGCACGATGAGCCCGCTGATCACGGCAAAGCCCTGCAGCACGTCGGTGACGGCGTCGGCGAGCAGGCCGCCGACCGCGGAGTAGGAGGCGACCAGCAGCGCCGCGACCGTGACGGCGGCGGCGAGCGGCATGCCGGAGCCCGAGGCCAGCACCTGCCCGAAGGCGCGGATCTGCGCCGCCGCCCAGAACACCGATCCCGGCAGCAGCACCACCACGACGAGCTTCTCGATGGTGGGTGAAAAGCGCGCGCGGAATGCGTCGGCGAAGGTCGAGACGCCCTGGCGCCACAGGAAGGCCGCGTAGAGCGCGCCTGCCGCGATCACGGCGGAGCCGTAGGCCAATGGATCGACGAGTGCGCCCGACAGCCCCTTGTCGTAGACCTCGCCGGAGGTGGCGACGATCGCCTCGGCGCCGAACCAAGTGGCGAACACCGAGAACGCGACGAGCGTGGGCCCGAGGCTGCGGCCGGCGAGAATGTAGTCGGTCTCGTTCTTGACCCGCCGCGACACCCAGATGCCGATGGCGAATTGGATGAGCACGTAGCCGATCATGCCGAACAGGATCATGGAAAATCGAACCCCCGATGCCACCGCCGCCGAGACTAGCAGCGATGCGGCCGGCTATCGATGCCGCCGTTGCCGCGCTCACTTGCGGGAGATCACGTCTTCGCCGTGAGCAAGTGGCCGACGACGCGTCCGGCGTTCACCGCTTGCGACCACAGCCGCCGCCAGCGCCCCTCGCTGCCCGCCGCGATGAGCACGCGCAACAGCCGCGCGCTCTGCGCCTCCGGCATCACGTCGAGGATATTCGCCCACAGTGTGTCGACGTTGTAGACCCCGCGCGCGGGATCGACGCACACGGGCACCGCGTCCTCGACCGCAATGCCGACCTCCCCGGCGATCGCCTGCAGCGCCGCGCGGATCGACTGCGCTTTCGGGGATGCGGCGCTTTCGAGATCATAGGGCGGGCTCCACTCCTGGAACGGCCGGAGCTGGTCGATGTGGGTGAGCACCAGCAGGATCGGTGGCCGGCGCCGCTCGAAGCGCGCCGCGAGGTGGTCGCGCAGCGCGGCAAGCGCCCTGCGGTCGGTCTCGCGGTCGGGACGCGTCGCCGAGACGACCCACAGCACGAGATCGCAGTGGCTCGCCTCCTCGAGCAGCGCGGCCGTCTCCTCGGCCTCCATGCCGAGGCCGGGGCTGTCGATCAGCAGCGCCTCCGGCGAGCCTTCGCGCTTCAGCTCGTAGGCCGTGAAGCCGCGCGTGGCCGGCAGCACGTCGGCCGCGGCCTTCACCTCGCCGGCGAGCGCATTAACGAGGCTCGACTTGCCGGCGCCGACCTGCCCGGCGATCAGCACGCGCAACGGCTCGGCGAGGCCCGGCTCGGCGCGGTCCTCCCGCGTCGCCTGGGTGACGTGTGTCGCCAGCGTCGCTGCCGGCACGCTCAAGCGGCCGCTGTAGAGGTCGATCGCGGCGCGGCCGACCTCGCGCACGTAGGCCGCGGCCAGCCGGCGGGCCAGCTCCTCGCGGCCCCAGTCGTAGAGCTGCCGCGTCACCTTCTCGCGCATCTCCTGGGTGAGTGCGGACGCCGGATTGAGCAGGCGCACGACGCGCCACAGGTCGAAGGCGGATTCGGCGACGCCGATGATCGAACGCCAGCGGTAGATGGTGAGGAGCTGGCCCACGGTGAGGCGGTCGCCGAGCGGGATGCTCTCGCGCACCAGCGGCCCGAGCTGCGAGCTGACGCGCTCGATCAGGGTCAGCGCCTCCGGCACCGTGAACTTCCACAGCGGGTCCTTCTCGCCCGGGTGCATCTGTTTGGCGACCGCATCGATCGTGCGCGTGCCGAGCGCCAGCACCGCGTCGCGGTTGTCGATCGTGTTGGGCTGCAGCGTCTCGATGATGTGCAGCACCGCCGCCCAGGCCGCCGTCTCGCGTGCGTTCCACAGCGGATCGGGTGCGTCTTGCGGATCGACCGGAGGGCGCGACCGCTTCACCGCATCGCGCAGGATCCAGCGCTCGATGGCGTAGCTCGAAAGGGTGACGACGCAGGCCGCGATGGCCCAATAGAGCACGTAGCCATGCTGCCAGAGCCACAGCGAGCCGAGCAGCACGAGCGAGATCAGCGGCAACGCCAGCGCGATGACCAGCATCGCGGCGCGCAGGTAGGAGAGGGCGCGGGTCGGCTGGCTCATCTCACGGCTTTCGGTTCTGCGGGTCGGAGATACCCCGCTCGCGCGCGAGCCGCAGGGCGGAGCCGAGCGCGTCCTTGTAGGCCTGCGCTACGCCGGCCGGATCGCTCGCACCCGCCTTGCGGCGCCTGAGAAAATAGCACGCCGCCTTGCCGAGCGCATACGTGGTCGCAAAGCTCATGCCCGCCGCCGCCGCGGCTCCGGCGGTCTGCCCGTAAATGGGGACCAGCTTGGCCAGCTCGCGCGCGCCGAAGCCGGAGGCGACGCGAATGAGCGTGGTGGCGCCAAGCGCGCTCGCAAACTCGGCGAGCGTGCGCCGATCCCAGACGACGCCGTAGATGGCGCCGAGGGCGTGGATGAGCTTGGCCTGGATCGCCGGCACCAGCGCGATGCCGGCGAGCGGCCACAGGTCGGCGGCGCCCGCCGCGGTCGCGTAGCCGAGCACGTGCGGGTGGGCGCGGTCGGCGAGCGTATCAGCCGCGTCGCCGGTCAGGTTCGACAGCACCGAGCCGACGGCAGTCGGCGCGACGCCCTGCAGCGCGGCGACGAGCGCCTCGTGCCCGTAGTCGGCCGGCGCCCAGCCGTCCTCGGGCAGCGTGAAGTCGACCGGCACGAACACGATTGCCGCATGCCCGGGAACGTCGTCGAACTGCGTGCGCTGGCGCAGCAGGCTGCGCACGAGGTCGGAGCTGACGCCGGCCCTGGCGAGCGTTGCGGCGTCGCCGGTGACGTAAGGATAGGGCTGCACGTGGCCGGTGCCGGGCCGGTAGCCCTCGTGCAACGCGGTCTGCACCACGATGATCGGCCACTCCGGATGCCGCCGCCGGATCAGCCGCACGACCTCGACGACCGCCTCCTGCTGGGCGTCGAGTGCGCGCATGGTTACGACGACGAGATGCGCCTGCCCCTCGCTGAAGGCGAGGTCCTCGCTCGCGTCGTAGCCGGCCTCGCCTAACCCGCGTGTATCGAGAAAGCGCACGAGCGGCGCCTCCTCGGGAAAGTCGAAGATGCGGGAGGTCTTGGTGCAGGCACGGAAGCCGTCGCCGATCTCGGCCGCCGAGCAGCCCGTCGTCACGCGGACGAGCGAGGTCTTGCCCGACTGCACCTTGCCGAGCAGCCAGACCACGGGGGCGAACGCGCGCGCGCGCGCCGCAATCTCCTCCTGCGTGGCGCCGCCGATCGCAGCCGCCGGCCATAGCGCGGTCATCACCGCCCCCCAGCCGCGCCCCAGTCGCTCGCGCAGCGGCACTTTTGCGGGCTTGGCGCTCACGCCGGCAGGTCCCCCCGGTCTCATGCGTACGATCATACGTCGCTATCATGCCGTGATAACGCGGACATTGCCTAGTTGGTGGCAGCGGAGGCCGATGCAAGTCGCAAAAAAGGGCGCGACGCGATCCGCCGCGGCCGGGCCGCTCAGAACCAGGTTCCGGCGGCCGCCTTATCGACGAGCCACAGCGTGTCGCCGATCGGCCGCAGCCGACCCGCTGGTATCGCCGCATCGCCCGCCAGCACGCGGTCGAGGATCTCGCGCTTGTCCTCGCCAGCGACGATGAAGGCCACAAGGCGGCTGCTTTCGAGCGCGGGGTAGGTAAGGATCACCCGTTGCTCGTGCCGCTTTGCGCAACGCGCCGACGCGGCCCAGCGGTCCTGCTCGTCGAGCACCGGATGGTCCGTGAGCAGCGAGGCCGTGTGGCCGTCCGCGCCGACGCCGAGCAGCGTCAGGTCGAACAGCGGCCGGTCCGCGCGCAGCGTCTCGGCGCCGTAGAGCTGCTTGAGGCGCCTGTCGTACTGCGCCGCCGCCTCATCGAGGTCGGTGCTCTCGGTGTCGATCGCGTGCACGTTCTCCGCCGGCGCGGGCACGCGCGAGAGGAACGCCCTTTGTGCCATGCCGTAATTGCTTGCGGGATGCGAGCGCTTCACGAACCGCTCGTCGCCGAGGATCCAGTGCACGCGGCTCCACGGCAGGCGGCGCAGCAACGGATCTCGCGCGAGCAGCTCGTAGGCCGGCTGCGGTGTCGTTCCCCCGCACAGAGCCACGCGCACCGGGCCGGGCTTCAAAACCGCGGTCTCGCAGATCAGGTCGGCCGCCGCCTGAGCGAGCGCTTCAGGGTCCTCGTAGATGCGAAGCGTCCCGACCGCGGGCTTCTTGAGGGTGGCTTCGACCAGATCCATCGGCGATCGCTCTCGTCAGGGGGCCGTTTAGGCGCCCCGTCCTCTTTGTGCGGCGCGTTGAATAACAAGGGGTTGCGAGAGACCGGACAAAGCCGCGGTAAGGTTTCTCAGCCCTCGATCTGAACATTGCAAAGAGACCGGATATGCGCCGAACGGCCACAACTCCGCCCCCCTTCCCGCGGTTCCTGGGCCTGTCCGCAAAGCGCCGTTGGGGACGGCATGGCAGCTTCCCGCGACATCGGGCTTGCCCTGCGCGCCGCCCTGGCTGATATGACGGCTTCGCGGCTCGCGCGTTCCCGACGAGAGGGCACGCGTAGCCACAGCAACTCAGCGGGAGACGCCCGTGAAGGCGACGCAAAAGCTGCACGACATCGGGCAGAGCCTCTGGATCGACGACATCACGCGCGACATGCTGGATAGCGGCCGGCTGCGCAAATACATCGACGAGCTGTCGGTGACGGGGCTCACCTCCAACCCGTCGATCTTCGAGAAGGCGGTCGCCAAGAGCACCTGGTATGACGCCGCCATCGCGAAGCTGGTCAAATCGGGCCTGGCCGGCGAGGCGCTGTTCTTCGAGCTGGCCTTGGAGGACTTGCGGCGCGCCGCCGACCTTTTCCTGCCCGTGCACAAGCGCACGGCGACCGTCGACGGCTGGGTCTCCCTCGAAGTCTCGCCGCAGCTCGCCTACGATACCAAGGCGACGATCGCCGAGGCCAAGCGCCTGTTCGACCGCGCGGGGAAGCCGAACCTCTTCATCAAGATCCCGGGCACCAAGGAAGGCCTGCCGGCGATCGAGGAGTCGATCTTTGCCGGCGTCGCCGTCAACGTGACGCTGCTGTTCTCCGCCGCCGACTATCTCGCCGCGGCGGGGGCCTACATGAAGGGGCTCGAGCGCCGCGCCGCCGCCGGCCTCTCTCCCGACGTGCGCTCGGTCGCCTCCGTGTTCGTGTCCCGCTGGGACCGCGCCGTCGCCGACAAGGTGCCCGAACGGCGGCGCGACAAGCTCGGCATCGCGGTGGCGAGGCAAGCCTATCGCGCCTACCGCGAGCTCATCGCCAGCGACCGCTGGCAGCGGCTCGAGAACCTCGGCGCGCGGCCACAGCGGCTGCTGTTTGCGAGCACCAGCACCAAGGACCCGCGCTCACCCGACACCATGTACGTCACCGCGCTCGCCGCCCCCAACACCGTCAACACCATGCCGGACGAGACGCTGCACGCCTTCGCCGCCCACGGCAGCGTCGGCAGCCTGGTCGCGGCCGACGGCGGCGACTGCGCCAAGGTGCTGGGCGAGTTCGCCGGCGCCGGCATCGACGTTGATGCGGTGGGGCGGCAGCTGCAGGCGGACGGCGCCAAGGCGTTCGTCAAGTCGTGGGAGGACCTCCTCAAGTCGATCGACGGCAAGTCCAAGGCGCTGCAGTAGGAGGCCGGACGATGGCGGAGGCGCCGACCGGGTCGCCAGCGTGGCAAGCGCTGGCCGGCCATCACGCCGAGATCAAGGACGCGCACCTTCGGCAGCTGTTTGCCGCCGACGCCGGCCGCGCCGAGCGCTTCACCGCCGATGGCGCGGGGATCACCCTCGACTACTCCAAGAACCGCATTACCGACAAGACGATGCAGCTTCTCGTGCGCCTCGCCGAGGAGCGCGGCGTGGCTCAGCGCCGCGACGCCATGTTCCGCGGCTACAAGATCAACACCACCGAGGACCGCGCGGTGCTGCACGTCGCCCTGCGCGCCCCGCGCGGAGCCGTGATCGAGTTCGAGGGCCGCAACGTCGTGCCCGACGTGCACGCGGTGCTCGACCGCATGGCGGCGTTTGCCGCCAAGGTGCGCGATGGCTCGTGGACCGGGCACACGGGAAAGCGCATCCGCACCATGGTCAACATCGGCATCGGCGGGTCCTACCTGGGCCCCGAGATGGCCTATCAGGCCCTGTGCCGCTACAGCGACCGCGGCCTCGGCCTCCGCCTCCGCTTCGTCTCCAACGTGGACGGCGCCGCCTTTGCCCAGGCGACGCACGATCTCGACGCGGCCGAGACGCTCTTCATCGTCTCGTCCAAGACCTTCACCACGCTTGAGACCATGACCAACGCCGCGACCGCGCGCGCCTGGCTCACGGCCAAGCTGGGGAACGAGGCGGCGGTGGCGCGCCACTTCGCCGCCGTCTCCACCAACCGGGAGGCGGTGAAGAAATTCGGCATCGACCCCGCCAACATGTTCGGGTTCTGGGATTGGGTCGGCGGGCGCTACTCGATGGATTCCGCGATCGGGCTGTCGACCATGATCGCCATCGGGCCGGAGAATTTCCGCGCCATGCTCGACGGCTTCCACGCCATGGACGAGCACTTCCGCACGGCGCCCTTCGCCAACAACATGCCGGTGCTGCTTGGCCTGCTGACGGTCTGGTACAACAACTTTTTCCGCTGCGAGGCGATGGGCGTGATGCCCTACGCGCAGCCGCTCGCCCGCTTTCCCGCTTACCTGCAGCAGCTGCAGATGGAGAGCAACGGCAAGTCGGTGGACCTAAACGCCAAGCGCGTCGGCTATCAGACCGGGCCGATCTTCTGGGGCGAGCCCGGCACCGACGCCCAGCACTCGTTCTACCAGCTCATCCACCAGGGGACGAAGCTGACCCCCTGCGACCTCATCGGCTTCCTCGAGCCGTTGAGCGAGCTCGGCGACCACCACGACCTCCTGATGGCGAACCTGTTTGCGCAGGCCGAAGCGCTCGCCTTCGGCAAGGGCGAGGCCGAGCTTGCGGCCGAGGGGGTGCCGGCCGCGCAGATCCCGTTCCGTGTGGCGGACGGCAACCGGCCGACCAACATGATCCTGGCCGAGCGGCTCGATCCGCGCGCGCTGGGCGCGCTCGTGGCGCTCTACGAGCACAGCACCTTCACGCAAGGCGCGATCTGGGCGATCGACTCGTTCGATCAGTGGGGCGTGGAGCTAGGCAAGGCGCTGGCCAACCGCATCGTGCCGGAGCTCAAAGCCACGTCGGAGCCGGAGCTCAAGCACGACAGCTCGACGAACGCGCTGATCCGGCGCTACCGCGCGCATCGTGCACGGCGCTGAAAAGGGATCGCGTGCGGCCCCGGCGTCACGCCGGACCCGCACGCAAGGATGCTTAAGCGATCGCGGTCGCGTCTACGCCGACTTCGCCAACGCCCCGGCGAGCGCTTCCGAGATGAGCCCGAAGATCGCTCCGCCGATCATCGACAGCGCAATCACCGCCGCGGGATTGTGCACGTCCGGCTCGGTCAGCTTGTTGAGGCCATCCGTCGACAGCAGCGCCAGCGCCACCGTCGCGGCAAAACCGTAGACGGTCGCCGGGATCGCCGAGAAGATCGGGATGTTGCAGCCGAGGATCATGAGTCCGACGCCGACCGCAACGCAGATGCCGGCCCAGATGGGCAGTCCGAGCGTGTCGGCGAAGCCGAGCTTGGTGATGGCAAGCAGCGTGAGCACGGCCCACACGATGCCCCACAGGTTGGCAAGCACGCTCTTGGTGAAGCCTCCGATCTTGCCGCCGCAGTGATAGAAGCTCGCCCACGCGATGAAGGCGGCCCAGATCTGCAGGCCGAGACCGAAGTAGTCCGCAAGACAGAGATAAGTCGCAAGGCCGCCTAAAAGGCCGATGCTGACCGCAAGAGCGGTGACGATACCCATTGGTGTTCTCCCCTAGGCCGGAGCGATTGGTTGCTCTATTGGCATTGCTCCGGGCAGAGGCATATTAGCCCGAATTTGTGTGGCCGGATTGTCACAAATGCCCAATCGTCTGCTCAAAAATTGGCCATGGCTCCGTTGCTCGGGGCGCGGTTGCGCCCGCGACGCCGTCCGGCTGAAGCCGCCATGCCTACAATTCAATCGATTCGTCTCACGGGCCTTCAAGCAAGACCTGATACCCGGATGGCTTCCGCGCCGCGCTCGAGCGGTCGCCAACGGAGCCGTTCCCATGAGCCAGAAGAGCCGCACGTCCATGCTTTTCCGCGGCATCGCCGCCGCCACAGCGCTGACCTTCACGGCCGCGACGACGGCCAGCGCCTGCACCGGTATCCTCCTCAAGAATGCCGACGGCACCATCGTGCACGGGCGCACCGTCGAGTTCGGCATTCAGCTGGCGGTCGATTTCGCCGTCGTGCCGCGCGGCTACAGCTTCACCGGCATGACGCCGCTGGGCGACGGCAAGAAGTGGACGTCCAAGTACGGCGCGCTGGGTGCGATCGTGTTCGGCAACCTCGGCATCATGGACGGCGTCAACGAGAAGGGTCTGGCGGTCGGCGCCTTCTATTTCCCGACCACGGCCGAGTACACGCCGACGACCGCCGCGAACCAGGCAAAGTCGATGTCGTCGATCGATTTCTCGAACTGGATCCTCACGCAGTTCGCCAGCGTCGATGAAGTGCGCGCCGCCGTCGAGAGCGGCGAGACGGTCGTGGCGCCGACGCTGCTGCCGGGCTGGCCACCGCAGGTGCAGCCGTTTCACTGGATCGTCTACGACAGGAGCGGCAAGAGCCTCGTCATCGAGCCGATCGCCGGCAAGCTGGTGCTGAGCGATAATCCGCTCGGCGTGTTCACGAACTCGCCGAGCTTCGACTGGCACATGACCAACTTGCGCAACTATATCGCGCTGAACCCGCGCGACGTGCCGCCGGTCAAGTTCGACGGCAAGACGTTCCAGAGCTTCGGCATGGGCGCCGGCATGCTGGGCCTGCCGGGCGACTACACGCCGCCCTCGCGCTTTGTGCGTGCCGCCGTGTTCAGCGCCACCGCCTTTGCCGCGCCCAACGCCGCGGCCGGCATCGACAGCGGCTTCCACATCCTCAACAACTTCGACATCCCGTATGGCGTCGCACGCGTCAGCGAGGACGGCGTGACGCACGCCGACCAGACCATCTTCACGGTCATGCGCGACCCGCAGAACCTGCGCATGTACTACAAGACCTACGGCGACCAGACGATCCGCATGGTCGATCTCAACCGGTTCGATCTCGATGCCAAGGACGTCATGAAGCTGACGACGGGTCAGGGCACGCAGCCGATCGTCGACATGTCGGGCAAGTTCGAGACGCGCAAGACCGCCGCCAGCGACAAGTAAGTCTCGTCCGGCAGAGCGGATCAGAGCGAGGCGACGAACGCGATCAGCGCGTCGCGTTCGCTCTGCGACAAGGCCGCAAAGCCGTCGCGCGCTGCTTGCGCCTCGCCGCCGTGCCACAGGATCGCTTCCTCGATGTTGCGCGCGCGGCCATCGTGCAGGAACAGCGTGTGGCCGTTGACGATCTGCGTGAGCCCGAGCCCCCACAGCGGCGGCGTGCGCCACTCGCGCCCGTCCGCCATGCCCTCGGGACGGTTGTCGGCGAGGCCCTCTCCCATGTCGTGCAGCAACAGATCGGAGTAGGACCAGATCTTCTGGTTGCTGAGATGGGGCTGGCCCTCGACCTTGCCGGTGGTGAATGAGGGCGTGTGGCAGCCCTGGCAGTTCAACGCATAGAACAGCGCCTTGCCTTGGACGACCTTCGGATCGGTGAAATTGCGGCGCGGCGGGACCGCCAGGTTCTGCGCGTAGAACACGACCATGTCGAATAGCTTCGGTGACACCTCCAGGCCCCCGTCGCGCTCGCTGTTGCCGTTGGGCGCATTGCGGCAGAAGGTCTGCGCGGGCGAGCAGTCGCCCCAGGCATTCGGCACCACGGGATTGGAAAGCCCCATGTCGCCGGCAAACGCGGTGCCGGCCTGCTGGCGGATCGATGGGACGCCGGCCTTCCAGCCGAAGCGGCCGAGCTCGAGCCGCTTGTTCTCGATCGACCACACCTCGTTGACGCGGCCCGAGATGCCGTCGCCGTCCTTGTCGTCGGGGTCGGCATGGGCGCGGATCTGTGCCTCGGGGATCGCCTCGATGAGGCCGAGGCCGGTCATGGGCGGCGCGACGCGCGGCGACAGCATCACCTTGGGGTGCAGCGGGCCATACTTCAGGTCCACGATCGAGTAGGTCGGCCGGCGCAGGCTCACGGTCGTGCCGTCGCCGAGCTTCACCGGCACGTCATCGTACGTGATGTGCATGTGGCCTTCGTTGTCGAAGCCCTGGATCGCGGTCTCCTGCAGCTGCGATCCGTACGTCGGCTCGTCGATGAAATTGACCTTGTGCTCGGCGATGAGCCGCCGTTGCTCGTCGGACTCGGGCGGTATGGAGAGGCGCAGGAACATCGATTCGGCCGAGTCCTGCGGATAGTTGCCGTTGGGCGGATGCCCGCGCCCGTCCTTCAGGTGGCAGCTCTGGCAGGAGCGCGAATTGTACAGCGGCCCGAGCCCGTCGGAGCTCGTGGTCGAGGACGGGGCCGACACCCACAGCTTGCGAAAGATGGCGTTGCCGACCTTGAACTTGGCTTCGCCCTCGAAGCCGATGCCGTGCGAGAAGTGCGAGAAGGCGTCGTGCGTATCGATGCTCTCGTCCGTCGTCGCCGTGCCGCCGGGGAAGGCTTCGGCCGCCTCGTCGGGCGGGGCGGGCTTGGGCGCCGTTTGGCCATGCCCCGCGGTTGCCAGCAACGCGGCGGCACACACCGAGGCGAGCCCCGGCGCGAGCAGAAGCGCGAGCCGCACATACGTTCTGATGCTATCGGCCATGCACAACCATCGACTGGCGCCGCGGCTATTCTGCGCGCGACTGCTTTTGCCTCTTCGGCTTGTCGCCGCCGCCGTCGAGGCTGTTGGAGCCCTCGAACTCGATCGATTTGAGGTCGAGCGCCGCGATGCCGCGCTCGAGCTCCTTGGCCTGCGCGATGAGCGCGGAGATCGCCGATTCCACGATGGCGTTGCCGTCGGCGTTGCCCTCGCCGATGAGCTGGTCGTAGGCCTCGCCCGCTTGCGCGCGCTTCACGATCTCGCTCATGTGGTCGATCGTGACGTCGAGCGCCGCACGCGTGCGCTCGTCCGTCTCCGGCGACTTGGCGCGCACGAGATCGGAGGCGCTGGGGCCGGAGACGACGGTTCCGTCGGCGCGCTTATAGGAGCCGAGGTAGATGTTCTTGATGCCGACGGCGTCGTAATAGAGCGAGTTGTGGGTGTTGTCGGAGAAGCAGTCCTGCTCCTCCTCGGGATCGTGGATGAGCAGGCCGAGCTTCATGCGCTCGCCCGCCATCTCGCCGTAAGAAAGGCTGCCGAGCCCCTTGAACAGCGCGACGAGCCCCGCCTGCCCGTTGTCTGCCATGACCGCCCTGCGCGCGGCGCCGTCGGGCTTCCACTGCTCGACCATCCAGGCGAGGTCGTCGACCAAGAGGTCGGTCGCCGTCTGCAGGTAGAGCGCGCGGCGGTCGCAGTGGCCGTTGGTGCAGCTCTTGACGTCGTAGTCGGTCGCGGGGCGGTTGCCGGCGCCGGGCCCGGTGCCGTTGAGGTCCTGGCCCCAGAGCAGGAACTCGATGGCGTGGTAGCCCGTGGCGACGTTGGATTCGACGCCGCCGGCCTCCTGCAGCTTGTCGGTGAGCAGCTGTCTGGTGATCTTGGAGGTGTCGACCTCTTCGCCCGCGATCTTGATCGAGGTGTTGGCGATGACGTTGGCGACGTAGAGATCGTTGGCAGGAGATTCGTTGCTGTACGCCGTGGAGACGTAGTCGATGAGCCCCTCGTCCAGCGGCCACGAGTTGACGCGGCCCTCCCAGTCGTCGACGATCTTGTTGCCGAAGCGGAAGCCTTCCGTCTGCATGTAGGGCACGCGCGCCGCGATCCAGGCTTGGCGCGCCGCCTGCAGGTTGGCGTCGTTCGGCTCCTTGACGAGCGTGTTGACGGCCGTCTGCAGCTGCCGCGCGCCGGCGAGCGCATCGCCGTAGCTCGCTTGCGCGATGTCGGCGTAAGTCTTGATCACGGCCGCGACGTCGGGGGCCGGCTCGGCAACCGCGCTCGCGGCGAAGGTGGCAGCGGCGGCAAGCACGGCGGCGAACAATCTGCGCATGGCAAGCATCCTCCCGCGGTACCGGCCGCTGGCGTCACTCCGACGCGATCAGGACGATTTCGTACTTGCAAAGTCAAGATAGTCCAGGGGGGCCAAATGTGGCCAAGCCTGACGCAGGCCTTTTTGCAGGCGCGACGCTGTGGCACGGCGACGGCAATGGTAGGTTGCCGGCGTCGACAGGGGCATGCGGGGGACCGATGCGGAAGGCGCAACCATGCTGAGAGGGGTGATCGGGATGGCGATCGCCGGCGTGCTTGCGGCGAGCGCCGCCAAAGCCGCGGATGCGCCCGCGGCCGCTCCCGCTCCGGCATTTCCCGCGGCAACGACGGCCAAGGTCGTCGACGCGTACCTCGTCCCGCGCTTCGAGAGGTTCCAGAAGGCCACCGCCAAGCTCTCCGACGATCTCGACGCCACGTGCAGCGGCAAGCCCAAGCGGCTGTCGGCGGTCCGCGACGACTTCGAGCGCACCGTGCTCGCGTGGGCCGAGATCGAATTTCTGCGCTTCGGGCCCATGGCGGTGACGGGGCGGCCCGAGCGCATCTCGTTCTGGCCCGATCCGCGCGGGCTGATGCAGCGCCAGCTCGGCGTGTTGATCGCGCATCACGATGCCACCGCGCTCGAGCCCGGCGCGCTTGCTGGAAAGAGCGCTGCCATCCAGGGCCTGCCGGCGCTCGAGAGCCTGCTCACCGCCAAGCCGCCGATCACTGCCGACGATGAGGACGGTCGCTACCGCTGCCGGCTCGCGGCCGCGATTGCGAAAAACGTGCAAAACATCGCGGGCGACCTCGTGTCCGAGTGGAACGGCGACAAGGGCTGGCGCACGCGCATGACCGCGCCCAGCCCCGACAATCCGACCTACAAGACGCCCAACGAGGCCCCCGCCGAGTTCGCGCGCGCGCTGGTCACTGGCCTGCAGGTGATCCAGGACCGTCAGCTCGGCCCGCTGGTCGCGGCCAATGCCGGCAACGCGCCGGCAGCGGCCAAGCCGCCGCCCCTTCCCTTTGCGGCCGCAGGGCTCAGCGCCCGCTTCGCCGGCGCCGAGGTCGGATCGCTGCAGGCGCTATACGAGACCGTGGGGCTCGGCCGCAACGTGCCGGAGCAGAAGGCGTGGATGCCGCGCTGGATCGCACAAGCGTGGGAAAGGCTCGCCCGCGATGCCCCCGCCGCGATAGAAAAGAGGCCCGGGGAGACGGGCGATCCCGACCGCGAGCGCGAATTGCGCATCGTGCGCTTTCACCTTGAGGGCATCCGCAAGCTGATCGGCCGCGAGCTCGCCCCGCTCGCCGGACTGACGATAGGGTTCAACGAGCTGGATGGCGACTAACGCGATGGCAATGGACCGGCGCAACTTCCTGATCGGCGCGGCGCTCACGCTTGGCGCCACCTCGCGCGCTTTCGCCGGCGTGCTCCCGGGCGAGGATGCCGCGGACGCCGAGCCGAGCGACTTCATCGCCGCGTGCCGGCGCCCGGACGGCACCTACTCCGTCGTGGTCTTGCGGCTCGACGGCTCGATCGTGCGCGAGCTGCCGCTCAAGGACCGCGGGCACGACGTCGCACTCGATCCGCGAAGCGGGCAGGCGGTCGTGTTCGCGCGCCGCCCCGGCTCGTTCGCGCTCGCCTTCGACGTGCGCGGGCGGCGCGAGCCGGTGCTGTTCACCACGCCCGCCAACCGCCACTTCTACGGCCACGGCGTCTTCTCGCCCGACGGGCGTTTGCTTTACGCCACCGAGCACGATAACGCCACGCGGCAGGGCCTGCTCGGCGTCTACAGCGCCACGCAGGGCTACACGCGCATCGGCGAGATGCAGACCTTCGGCATCGGCCCGCACGAGGTGATCCTGCTCGGCGACGGGCGCACGCTTGCGGTCGCCAACGGCGGCATCGAGACCCACGTCGAGCCCGGCATCGGAAATGGCCGCGAGAAGCTCAACATCGACACCATGATGCCTTCGCTTGCCTTCATCGACAGCTCAACCGGCGACCTCATCGCCCAGCACAACCAATCGCAGGACCTGCATAAGCTCTCGATCCGCCATATCGCGGCGGACGCGCGCGGCGCGGTGTGGTTCGGCGCGCAATGGGAAGGCGAGGCGGAGGAGACGCCCGAGCTTGTCGGTTTCGCCGGCATCGACAAGCCGTTGCGGATCATCGAGCCGGACACGCCGCGGGGCGCGGCGCTCGCCGGCTACATTGGGGCGGTGGCGATCAGCGGCGACAGGCGGGTGCTGGCGGCGTCGGCGCCGCGGGCCGGGCGCATCGTCTACGTCGACACCGAGACCGCCGCCATCATTGGGGAGACGCCGCTGACCGACGGATGCGGGCTCACCGGGCTCGCGCAATCGGAGTTCGCGCTGAGCTCGGGGCTGGGCGTGGTGCAGACGGAAGCCCCCGACCATACCCACCTCAGGACGGCGTCGTTCCCCGGCCGCTCGTTCGACAACCACCTGCGGCTCGTGCGCTGACGCTCAGCTTATGCGAGGGCGCCGACAAGGCTTGGCGCGCGGCGGCGGCGCGGGGCCACCGGCTTTACGCTCGCGCGTAGCTTGGCGGGCCGGCGCGGCCACCCGGCATTCCAGCTCTGCAACGCCGCCGCGATCGCCGGCCGGGCGACGTTGCGTGCGCTGCTCAGGCCCCACACCATCGCCGCCAGCAGGTAGAAGTGGCGCCAATGGTCGCTGTCGATGATGATCCCCTCCATGGCGTTGGCGATGAACGCCGCGTAGACGATCAGGAGCAGCGGCTGCGTCGGGGTTCTCCGCATGGCGGCGCGGAAGCCCAGCACCGCCGTCAGCCCGACGATGATCCAGTAGATGCCGCCTCCGAGCCAGCCGGCGTTGAGCACCATGCTGAGGTAGACGTTGTGCACCTCCTCGGGATGGTAGCGCTCGCCGAACTCGAGCGCGCCGAGCCCGAGCGGATTTTCCGTGATGAGGCCGATCGCCTTCTGCTGTCCGCCGAAGCGGCCCTCGCTGCCGCTGTCGTACTCCATCTCCAGCGTCGAGCGTTGCAAAAGCAGGTCCGAGATGTCGTCGGTCGAGAGCGCAACCGCGACGAGACCGGCCGCGAACAGCATGCCGCCGGCCAAGAGCGCCATCAACTTCACGCGCGTGATCTGCTTCCGCGTTGTCAGCATGGTGAGGTAGCCGAAGATCGCCAGCGCCGCGGCGAGGTTCATCCAGGCGCCGCGCGAGAAGGTGAGCAGCACGGTCAGCATCAGCATGCCGGCGATCGCGAGCGGCGCGATCATGCCGCGCCACGAGCGCCCGAGCGCCACGTGCATCATGTAGATGAGCGGCGCCACCAGGAAGGGGCCGAAAACGTTGGGGTCCTTGAAGGGGCCGGCCGCGCGGCCGAACTTGGTGAACAGCTCGTAGGTGCCGGGCAGCAGGTCGAAATAGCCGATGAGGCCGCAGCCGGCGGCAAAGACCGCGGCCCACGTCCAGGCGTTGAGGATGAGGTGGGTGTGCGCCGACGGGTTCTTGGCGATGAAGCCCGCGAATACGACCGAGGCAAGCGTCAAGTAGAGCGTGACGGAGACGTGGGTCAGGGTGATCCCGAGGTCGAGCGACAGCGCGGCCGCGAGCACGGCGCAGGCGCCGGCCACCGTCCACAGCGAGAAGTAGGCGATCAGCGTGGGGTTGAACGCGACCAGCCCCACCACCGGCAACAGCACGATGAGCCCGATCGTGAGGGCATCGACGGGTGCGGGCTCGGAGAACACAAAGCCGCTCGAGACGATCGTCACCGCGACGAGCGCGAGCGAGAGCCAGTGCACGACACTGCGGCGGTGCGGCCTCGGCGCTACGGCCGTGGCGTGGTCAGCGATGTCGATGGTGGCGGCGCGCATCTGGGGACTCGAGGTTCGCTCGGCTCGGTTCAGTAGGCGTTCTCGGACTTCAGGAGCGCGAACGGCGTCTTGAAGAGGATGTAGGCGTCGAGCAGCAGCGACCAGTTCTCGATGTAGTAGATGTCGTGTTCCACGCGCTTCTGGATCTTCTCGGGCGTGTCGGTCTCGCCGCGCCAACCGTTGATCTGCGCCCAGCCGGTGATGCCGGGCTTGACTTTGTGGCGGCCGAAGTAGCCGTCGACGACGGCGGCGTAGAGGTGGCCGGCAGCCTTGGCCTGGGTGGCGTGCGGGCGCGGGCCGACGAGGGAGAGGGAGCCGGTGAGGACGTTCAGCAGCTGCGGCAGCTCGTCGAGGCTCGTCTTGCGGATGAAGCGGCCGACGCGGGTCACGCGCGGGTCGTCCTTGGTGACGAGCCTGACGGCGTTGGCGTCGCAGCGATCGACGTACATGGAGCGGAACTTGAAGATTTCGATCAGCTCGTTGTTGAAGCCGTGGCGCTTCTGCCGGAACAGCACCGGGCCGCGGCTGTCGAGCTTGATGGCGGCGGCGACCGCCAGCATGACGGGGGCGAGCAGGATCAGCGCGGCGAGACCCACGATCTTGTCGAACAGCCACTTCGCGACCGTGCCCCAGTCGGCGATCGGCTTCTCGAGAAGGTCGATCATGGCGACGTTGCCGACGTGAGAGTAGGTGTCGCGGGTGAAGCGCAGCTCGGTCGAGCGGGCAGGGATCTTCACCTCCGCCGGCAGCACCGACAGCGCGCGCGTGACCTGCACCAGCCGCTGCTCCGCGGTGATCGGCAGCGCGATGATGATGACGTCGAGGCGGGTCCTGCGCGCGAACTCGACGAGCTCGCCGAGGCCGCCGAGGCGCGGGTAGCCGGCCACGATGCGGTCGACGCGGTCGTCGCCGCGGTCGTCGAATACGCCCATGATGAGCACGTCGCTGTCGAGGTCGACCTCCAGCTCGGCGATCAGCTTCTCGGTGATCATGCCGCCGCCGTAGATGGCGGCGCGGCGGAACAGGCGCCCCTGGCGCGTCCAGTGGTGCACGACCGTGCCGACGGCGAAGCGCTCGGCCACGAGCGCGACCGCGCCCGTCGCGTACCAGAGCGCGAACCAGACGCGCGAGAACTCGTGTCCCACTTTGAGGAAGAACAATCCCGCGATGAGCAGCGCGAAACACGCGGTCCAGCCCAGGAGGACGCGCGGCATGTGGCGAATGAACGCGGTCAGCGCCGGCAGCGAGTAGAGCTGCAGGAGCTCGAAGGCCGCGACCGTGGCAAGAGCGGTGCCGACCACGGCGGCGAGGAAGGCGGCGTTGCTGACGACGATCGGCTCGTCGACGTAAAGGAGCGCGATGGTGAGGCCGAGCGCCACGATGAGGGCGAAGTCGAAGGCGCGTACCGCCCCGCGGATCACGACCATCGATACTAGGCTCGATTTGTCGTGAAAGCGGAAGTCGGCGAGCCGTGGAATCTGGTGCGGCATCGCCAGCGCCTTTGCGGCGGCTGCGCTCTTTTGGACGGAGACTCTCTCGTGCAGCATTTCGGGCGGGCTCTTTACCGGTTCGTGGCGCGAAGTGGCTCTACCGAAGCATGCTTCGTGCCACCGGCCGGCCGGCCAGGGTCTCACGCGTTTAGGTTTGCAGTTAAGGTTAGCGCGCGCGAAGTCAGGGGCGGGTGTGCGCCGCGTAGAAGCCGAGCACGGCCGCGGTGGTGCCGCCGATGGCGAAACGGACGCGCACAAGTTCCTGCAGCGTGCGCGCGCGCCCTTTTGCGGCCGCGGGATCGTCGAGGAAGCGTTGCAGGGCCCGGGCCAGCGCGCCCGCGTCGCCTGGCGGCAGCAGCGGCGTATCGGAGCCCGCGACGATCTCGGGAATGCCGCCCGCGTTGGTGGCGATCAGAGGCACTCGCGCCGCCGCCGCCTCCATCACGATGAACGGCAGGCTTTCGGCGCGCGAGGGCACCACGATCGCGCGCGCGAGGGAGAAGGCCTGCGCGGCCGGCAGGGGGCCGGGGAAGGTCACGGCGCCGGTCAACGCCAGCTCTGCGGCCAGTCTCTTGAACGCCTCGGCGTCCGGCCCGGCACCGACGACGATGGCGGAGACCTTACGACCGCGCGCGATCTCTGCCAGCGCCCGCAGCAGCACGTCGACGCCCTTGAGCTGGCGCAGCTCGCCCACGAATAGGAAGTCGGCGGCATCGGGCGCGGGGATATGCGCTGCGAAATCGGACGGCTGCAGGCCATTCGTGATAACCGCCGTCGGCGCCAGTCCGGCACCCACGCGCCGCTCGTACTCGCGGCGGATGTAGTCGCTCTCGAAGATGAGCCCGTCGGTGATGCGGGCGAGGGCCTTCTCCAGGCCGATGAAGGCGAGCGCCGCGGGTGACCCCGGTTGAAAATGCAGGCTGCCGCCATGCGGCGTATAGAAGGCCGACGCGGGATACCCCTGGAAGCGCAGGAGCCGCGCGGCAAGGCGCGCGTAGGCGCCCCCCTTGGCGCCATGGCCATGCAACACGTGAGCGTTCTTGGCGCGCGCGAGATGCGCGACCGCGCGGCTCGCTGCGGCGTCTCCCAGCCCCGGCCAGCGGCCCATGGGAATGCGCGTCACGCCGAGGCGCAATCTCTCGGCCACGGGCGCGAGCCGCGCTTCGCCGAGCGGATCGGTCATGGAGGAATCGAAGACGAGGCCGACGTCGTGGCCGCGCGCGGCCTGCTCGGCGGAGAGATCGAGGACGTGCCGGAACAGTCCGCCGACGGGTGCGCGCAGTACGTGCAGGATGGACAAGCGCTCGGTCAAGACAGCGGCCTCTGATCAGGTCAGAGGATACGCTCGTAGACGTAAACGGTGTCCCCCGGCAGTAGCGTGTAGTCGGACGGCGCCTCGATGATGTCGACCATGCCGTTGACGCGCCGCGTGATGCGGAAGCAGCGCTGACTCGCGCGCTCGGTGTAGCCGCCGCCGATGGCGGCCGCGGTCTCCACCGTCATGCCGGAGACGTAAGGGTACTGGCCAGGGAGCCGGACCTCGCCGAGGATGAAGAACGGGCGGTTCTGCGCCACGTCGACGGTCACCTGCGGGTCCTTCACGTAGTCGGTGCCGAGCCGCGCGCGGATCTGGTGCTCGAGATCGATGGTGGTGCGGCCGCGGGCATGCACCGAGCCGATCAGTGGCACGGCGATATTGCCGATCTGGTCGACGGTATAGATGCGCGACAGGTTCGGCTGGCCGTAGACGAAGACGCGCAGCTTGTCGCCAGTGTCGAGGAGGTAAGGGCCGAGGCTGTCGGGCACCGCGTGCGGTCCCGGCGGCAGCATGACCGGCACCGGGGTGGCGTAGACGGCGGGCGGACCCCATACGGCCATCGGTTGCGGGGCTGCGACCGGGCGCGGGCCGCGGTAGACGGTCGCCTCGCCCCAGCCGGTGTCGGCGACAGGGACAACGTTGCCTGGGGCGGCGGTCGGGCGCTCGCCGCGGTAGACGCTCGCCTCGCCCCAGCCGGTCGCGGCGACGGGGACAACGTTGCTCGGGGCGGCGGCGGGGGCATCGTATATGATGTCGGTCGGCAGGATCTGGCCGATGACGGCAAGCTCGTCCTGCGCGCAGCCCCCAAGGGCAAGCAGGGGCGCGATCAGAAGTGTTGCGAGCCGGAGAGACATGGGATTCGCAGCCAATCGGGACGGCAGGACTGCGAAGCAATGTGCGGCGCGTCCGGTTAACAAACACTGAGCAGATGTGTTTTCTCTGCACGTTTAAGGAATTCCTTACCCCAGCCGCTCTATTTTGGAGCACCAATTAGGCGTTCCTTCGAGCCGGACCCGCATTCCATGTATACCGCCTCACCCGACGACATCGACATCAGCGCAATCTGGCACTCCCTGCGTAGAAGCGTACCCAAGCTCCTGGCGCTGAGCGTTGCCGCCGGCATCGGCGCCTACGTGATCCTCTCCTTCGTAACGCCGCAATACAGCTCCGAGGCGCAGATCCAACTCGTGGCCCCGAAGCGCGAGGTGCAGGCGAACGACCCCGCCTCCGCCGATGCGCTCGCCGCGCGTATGGACAAGGAAGCCATCAACACGCACGTGCGCGCGCTCATGTCGCCCGATCTCGCCGTCGAGGTCATCGCCGCGGAGGGTCTCGCCAACAAGCCGGAGTTCAACAGCGCGCTGCAGTCGCCCTCGCTCGTCGGCCGCGTCATGCACGCCTTCGATTTCGGGCACGGCACCGAGACCGAGCAGGAGCGCGTGCTGCGCGCCTATTTCGACCGCCTCGACGTCTATTCGCCCAAGGAGAGCCGCTTCATCGGCATCCGCTTCACCTCGCAGGATCCCAAGCTCGCCGCGGCGGTCGCCAACAAGCTCGCTGAGCTCTACCGGATCTCGCTCGCTACCCGCACCGTGGCCGAGACCGACGAGGTGCAGAAAGCGCTGCAGCCCAAGATCGACAAGCTGATGAAGGAGGTCGCTGAGGGCGAGGCGGCCGTCGAGCGCTTCCGTGGCGAAGCCAACATCTTCAAGGGCGGCCCCAACGACACCGGCCTCAACCAGCAGCAGCTCGGCGACATCAACGCGGAGCTGACCAAGGCGCAGGCCGAGCGCAGCGAGGCCGAGGCCAGGGCCGCCTCCACACGCGAGATGGTGCGCGCCGGCAATGCGGAATCGCTGCCCGACGTGCAGAAGTCGCCGCTCATCCAGAACCTCGTGCAACAGCGCGTACGCCTCGAGCGGCAGCTCTCCGAGCTATCCGCGACGCTGCTCCCCGCGCATCCGCGCATGCGCCAGATCCACGCCGATCTCGACGGCCTGCAGCGGCAGATAAAGTCCGAGGTCGGCAAGATCGTGGAGGGCATCGAAAAGGGCGCACAAGCCGCCGCCCTGCACGAGGCCGCCGTGAAGACGACGCTCGACGACATGAAGGCTCGCGTCGTCGGCGCCGGCGGCGATCAGGTGAAGCTGCGCCAGCTGGAGGCCGTTGCGAAGTCGAAGCGCCAGGAGCTCGAGCAGCTGCAGGCGCGCTTCGAGTCCAACCGCGCGCGCGCCGACAGTCAGGCCGTCCCCATCGAGGCGCAGATCATCACCAGGGCGCGCCCATCGAGCGTGCCGAGCTTCCCCAAGAAGCTGCCGTATGCGTCGCTCGTCGCCGTAGCGTTCCTGCTCTTCGGCATCGCGGTCGTCGTGACCCGTGCCCTGTTCGCCGCCGCTCGCGCGCCCGGCACGCGGGCACGTGGCGCGTGGCAGGGTGCGCCCAACTACGCGCGCGCCGAAGCCAAGCCGCCGCGTTCGGGCGTCGAGCGCGCCGCCGCCGTCTCGCCAGGGGCGATGGATACGGTCGATTCCGTTGCCGCGCTCGCGAGCCAGCTTCTGGCGCGGCCGCCCGACATCGGCGGCTTCCGCACGTTGATCACTGGCGAGATCGACGGCATCGATGCCGGCGCCGCCGGCGTCGATCTCGCCAAGGCGCTGGCCGATGCCGGCGCCGACGTGATGCTCGTCGACTGGAGCCCGGATGGGCATGGCGTCGCCGAGGCGATCGGCGCGCAGACGCGTCCGGGTCTCGCGGAGCTGCTGCAGGGCAAGGCGCGCTTCGAGGACGTCGTCGCGCGCGTTCCAGGCAGCGCCGCGCATCTGATCCCGGCGGGCGTGGGCGGAATGAGCCCGGATTCGATGCTCAATCCCGATCAAATCAACCTCGCGCTCGATGCGCTCGACACCGCCTACGATCACATCGTGGTCGTAGGGTCGAACCAGGCCGCGCACGCGCTGTTCGAAGCCATCCAGGGCCGCTTTGACGCCGGCGTCATCGTCGGTGAGGGCAAGCGGCGCGCCCGGCTGGCCGAAGCACCGGGTACTTTCCTCGGCTTCGAGGTCGCGGACATCGAGCTGTTCAGGCTCGAGCGTCCCCCCCTTTCGAACCGTCTGATGCAGGACAGGCTCGCGCGGCTCACGGCCAAGGGCAGCGCCGAGGCGCGTCCCGCGTGAGCTCCAACGCCCCGGAAGCATTGCCTTTTCACGAATACTTTAACCAAAGAACGAGACCTCGCCCCCAATAGTCGGGGACGCGCGCCCGCGTGCATGAAAATTGCGACGCCGGGCCGCGGACCATTTTGCAGACGCGTCCGCGGATCGAAGTGAAACCATGAGCAGGCGTTCCACCAAGATTCTCAAGGCTGCGCTGGCGGCGGTGCATTATTCACGCGCCGAGAGCCTGCTTGCGCCCTTCACCAAGGGCGTCGGCGTGATCTTTGTGCTGCATCAGGTCCGTCCCGATCCGCCGCAGGACTTCGAGCCGAACCGCATCCTGCGCGTGGCCCCCGATTTTCTCGAAGCCGTCATCGAGTCCACGCTGGATGCGGATTTCGACGTGGTTCCGCTGGACGACATCCCCGCGCGCCTGGCGCAGGGAAGCGATCGCCCCTTCGCCGCCTTCACGCTGGACGACGGCTACAAGGACAATCGCGACCTCGCCTATCCCATCTTCAAGCGCCACTCGGTTCCGTTCACCATCTACGTGCCGAGCGACTTCGCCGACGGCAAGCCCGACCTGTGGTGGCTCACGCTCGAGGAGGTGCTGCGCGCGAGCCCGCACATCACGCTTGGCATGAACCAGGAGGGACGGCACTTCGCGCTCGGCACTGCCGCGGAAAAGGAAGCGGCCTTCCACGAGATCTATTGGTGGCTGCGCTCGATCCCAGAGGAACTGGCGCGCGCCGTCGTCGCCGAGCTGGCGGCGGCGCAGGGCATCGAGACGCGCGCGCGCCACGCCGAGATGTTCATGTCCTGGGACGAGCTGCGCGAGCTGGCTAAAGATCCGCTCGTGACGATCGGCGCGCATACGGGGACGCATCGCGCTATCGGCAAGCTGCCCGAGGCCGTCGCTCGCGCCGAGATTGCCGACAACGTTGCCCGCATCGAACACGAGCTCGGCCGTCCCTGCCGGCATTTCAGCTTCCCCTACGGCTGCGCCAACAGCGCGGGGCCGAGAGATTTCCGCATCGCTCAGGAGCTGGGCCTGACGACCGCAGTGACGACGCAGAAGGGGCTGCTCCACCCCGAGCACGCGGCCATGCTGACCGGTTTGCCGCGGCTCTCTTTGCATGGCGATTTCCAGGACATCCGCTACGTCAAGGCGCTTCTGTCGGGCATCCCCTTCGCCGTCATGAACGCGCTGCAGCGGTTCTCCGGCCAGCAGTCGTCTGCCGCCTAGCCTCCTCTTCCTTGCGCCGCGCCCGTTGGGCGCATTGATCTTGTGGCCGCCGCGCCGTATCAGGCCGCGAGCACAACGTGAGGTCTCTGGCTTGGCAGTTTCAGCTTCAGCGGCATCGCCGGCACCCTCGCGTGCCGCCGTTACCGACGGCGACCGTGCCGTGCGCGCGTGGCTCTTGGGCGTGGCGCTGGTCGTGTTCTGCATGGTGGTCGTCGGCGGCGCGACGCGGCTGACGGAATCAGGGCTCTCAATCACGGAGTGGCAGCCGCTGCTCGGCGCGATCCCGCCCCTGAGCGAAGCCGACTGGCTGGCCGCCTTCGAGAAATACAAGGCGATACCCGAGTACAGCGTCGTCAACGCCGGCATGTCGCCTGGCGCGTTCAAGTTCATCTACTGGTGGGAATGGACGCACCGCCTGCTCGGGCGCCTCATCGGCGTCGCCTTCGCCGTCCCGTTTCTCGCGTTTTGGATCGCGGGCAAGCTGCGTCCCGGCCTGCCCTTGAAGCTGTTTGCTATCTTCGCGCTCGGCGGCCTGCAGGGCTTCATCGGCTGGTACATGGTGAAATCGGGGCTCGTCGATCGCATCGACGTCAGCCAGTACCGCCTCGCGCTGCACCTGCTGATCGCGTTGTCGATCCTGTCACTGCTCGTGTGGCTCGCGCTCGATGCGGGACCCGCGCCCAAGCGCGTGCGCTTGCAGACGGTCACGCGCGGCGAATGGCGCTTCGCGGCCGCGCTGTTTGCGCTGATTTTCGTGCAAGCCGGGCTCGGCGCGCTCGTCGCCGGGCTGAAGGCGGGGCACACCTACAACACCTGGCCGCTGATGGACGGCAGGCTGGTGCCCGAGGGCCTGGGCCAGCTCGCGCCCTGGTACCTCAACGCCTTCGAGAACGTCGCCACCGTGCAGTTCGACCACCGCATGGTGGCCTACCTCGTGGTGGCGCTCGCGCTCTGGCACGTCGCGGCGTTAAAGCGGTCGGCCGACGACGAGCTTCTCGTCGGCTCGGCAGGTGTGCTGGCGGCGGTGCTGCTCGCGCAGATGGGCATCGGCATCGCCACGCTGCTGCTCGGCGTGCCGATCGCGCTCGGCCTCGCACACCAGGCCGGGGCGGCGATCGTCATCGCCGCCGCGACCGTGCACCTTCACGGGATGACGCGGGCCGCCGCGCGCGCCTGACCCTTGGCGCTGTCTTTGGCGCCACCGCTCTCGAGCCCGAGCATGAGCTTGATGTTCTGCACCGCGGCGCCGGCCGCGCCCTTGCCGAGGTTGTCGAGGCGCGCGACCAGCACAGCCTGGCGCAGGTCGGCCTTGCCGAACACGAAGATCTCGAGCCGGTCGGTGCCGTTGAGCGTCTCTGCCGCGAGCCGCGACATCGCCGCGCCCGCCTCCTGCACCACGCTGATCAGCGCCGAGCCGCGATAGTGCGCATCGAGCGCCAGCTCGAGGTCGCGCAGGCAGGGCTTGCCGGGCAGCTCGTCGAGATGCAGCGGGATCGACACCAGCATGCCCTGGCGGAAGTTGCCCACGGACGGCACGAAGATCGGCCGCCGCGTCAGCTTGGAATAGCGGTGCAGCTCCGGGATGTGCTTGTGGTCGAACGCGAGCCCGTACAGCTCGAAGGAGGGCGCCGTGCCGGCCTCGTAGGCCTCGATCATGCTGCGCCCGCCGCCCGAATAGCCGCTCACCGCGTTGACGGTCAGGGGGAAGTCGGGCGGAACGATCCCGGCATCGACCAGCGGCCGGATGAGCGCGATGGCGCCGGTCGGATAGCAGCCGGGGTTGGCGACGTGCCTTGCCTTGCCGATGGCCTCGGCCTGACGCGAGTCGAGCTCGGGGAAGCCGTAGACCCAGCCGGGCGCCACGCGATGCGCGGTCGAAGCATCGAGGATGCGGGGGGCCTCCTCGCCCAGCTCATCGGCCAGCGCCACCGCTTCGCGCGCGGCGGCATCGGGCAGGCAGAGCACGACGAGATCGACCTCGCGCATCAGCGCCTGGCGCGCTTTGGCGTCCTTGCGCTTGGCGGGGTCGATGCTCACCACCTCGACCTCCGCAAGCGCGGCAAGCCGCTCGCGGATCTCGAGGCCGGTCGTCCCGGCCTCGCCGTCGATGAAGATCCTCGGTTTCGCCGAGGCGGCCTGGTGCTGGCGCGCGCGCACGGGTCTCATGCTCCGGTTGTGTCTGGCGTTGGCTCTAGGTCCGCCGGCCCCGCGCGTCAATACGCGGGGCTGGCTCAGGGGCTCAAGTGAGCCCCAATCGGTGCAGGATGCCTCGCCAAAGGTCCTCCGAGCAACCGAAGCCGAGCGCGTGACAGCTCACCTCGTGGGAACCCTTGTAGATCATGCTGAGAGCGACCCACAGGATGATCAAAAGGCCGATCCAGGCGATCCAGGGATACCTGACAAGCAGCTTGGCGATGTAGTGCGAGGCAACCGCCATGAGCAGGATCGCGATGGCAAGGCCGACGACAATCGTCAGCGGCTCGCCATTGGCCGCGCCCGCCACCGCCAGCACGTTGTCGAGCGACATCGAGACGTCGGCGAGCGTGATGAGCCCGACCGCGGACAAGAACCCGAGCTCGTCGCCGGCCACGGCCGTGGATGCGTGCGCGTGCTGGTCATCGGCCTTGATCTGCCGGTACATCTTCCAGCACACCCACAACAGCAGGATACCGCCGGCGAAGGTGAGGCCGATGATGGCGAGCAGCTGCATGGTGATTGCGGCAAACGCCATGCGCAGGAGGACCGCGGCGGCGATGCCCCAGAAGATCACCTTGGCGCGGATCGCGGGCGCCACGCGCGCGGCCGCCATGCCGACGACGATGGCGTTATCGCCGGCGAGCACGAGATCGATCATGATGACGTTGAGCAGCGCGAGCCCGTTCTGCTGGTACCAGTCGATGCTGAGAAGGTGCCCCGCTTCCTCGCCGAGGAAGGAGATCCCCGCCGCCAGTTCGTGCATCAGCCAGTCCATGCGTGTCCCTCGTGAGCCCGGTAGGCTAAGCCCCCGAAGCTATGTGGCATTGGCGGATTGAGCCGGCAAGCGTCGGACGCAACGCAGGCGCAAAGAGAAACGGCGGCCCGGAGCCCGGACCGCCGCCGATCGAAACGCCGCATGCGGGCGCTTAGCGCTTGGAGAACTGGAAGCTGCGGCGGGCTTTCATGCGGCCGTACTTCTTGCGCTCGACGACGCGGCTGTCGCGCGTCAGGAACCCGCCCTTCTTGAGGACGGCGCGCAGGTCGGGCTCGAAGTAGGTCAGCGCCTTGGAGATGCCGTGGCGCACCGCGCCGGCCTGACCCGAGAGGCCGCCGCCCATGACGGTCGCCATGATGTCGTACTGGGTGTTGCGGTTGGCCGCCGTCAGCGGCTGCTGCAGCAGCATCTGCAGCACCGGCCGGGCGAAATACTTCGTATAGTCCTTGTCGTTGACCGTGATCATGCCCTTGCCGGGCTTGAGCCACACGCGGGCGATCGCGTTCTTGCGCTTGCCGGTTGCGTAGGCGCGGCCAAGCTGGTCAAGCTTCTGCACGTACTGGGGCGCGGCGTCCGTGGGCGGTGCCGCACCTTTGAGCTCTGCGAGGGCATCCAGAGACTTCGTTTCCTGCGCCATTGCCTTAGGCCCTCGCGTTCTTACGGTTCAGCTTCGCCACGTCGAGCGCCTCCGGGTTCTGGGCGGCGTGCGGATGCTCGGCACCCTTGTAGACCTTGAGATTGCGCATCAGCTTGCGCTGCAACGGGCCGCGCTTCAGCATGCGCTCCACGGCCTTCTCCACGACGCGCTCGGGGAACTTGCCCTCGAGGATCTGGCGCGGCGTCGTCTCCTTGATGCCGCCGGGGTGGCCGGTGTGCCGGTAGTAGATTTTGTCGGTGTGCTTGTCGCCGGTGAAGATCACCTTCTCGGCGTTGATGACGACGATGTTGTCACCGCAGTCGACGTGGGGCGTATAGATCGGCTTGTGCTTGCCCTTGAGACGGGTTGCGATCAGAGCGGCCAGCCGGCCGACGACGAGGCCGTCGGCATCGATCAGGATCCACTTCTTCTCCACCTCGCCGGTTTTGGCGACGTAGGTCCTCATGGGGGGCGCTCCGTTTGCTGGCGCTGCGAACGTCGATGCGAAGCGCGCTAGAAATCAAAACCACGGCCGCTTGTCAAATATCCGACTAGAAATCTAAAATTCATAGGTAAAAACAGCCACTTATGTCATACGGTAATATATTGCCTACCTTACGGTAAGATAATACCACCACACTGCAGTCTTAGCCCCGCTCGCGGGCCGGAAATCGGTCGCAAAATCGTGGCCCTTGGCGCGGCGCCGGTCTATGTCTTCCGGCCAAACATCACGGAGATGCGATCCATGGGTCACGTGTTGCATTCGCTGAGGTGGGGCGCGGTTTGCCTGGGGCTTGCCGCTGTCGTCGCCCTTGCGCCGGCTGCGTATGCCGAGGATCCGCCCGAAGTCCAGATGAAGCAGATCAAGCTCACGGACAAGCAGGTCACCGACTTCATCGCCGCGCAGCCCGAGCTCGCCAAGATCTCCGACAAGCTGCAGGGAACCAACGGGACGCCCGACGCAGCCGCGCAGACCGAGCTCGAGACGATCGCCAAGAAGCACGGCTTCGCCGATTTCAGCGAGCTGGACGACGTCGCCTCCAACATCTCGCTGATCATGGCGGGGCTCGATGCCCAGTCGGGCGAGTTCACCGACCCCTCCGAGGCGCTGACCAAGGAGCTTGCCAGCGTGAAGGCCGACAACTCCATCGCCGAGGCCGACAAGAAGCAGCTCGTCGACCAGCTCACGGACGCGATCAAGTCGACGCCCAAGGTCGAGCACCCGGAGAACGTCGCCATCGTCAAGGCGCACCGCGCGGAGATCGAGAAGGCGCTGCAATAGGCGCATTGCTGGAGGAGGCTTGACGAAGATGCAGGAGCGCACGCCGGCGGCGGTTGCCAAGGCCAAGGGGAGCGCGCCCGCGCTACTCCTCGATCGCCCGCGGCCGGGCGTCGCGGTGCTGACGCTGAACCGGCCCGAGAGCCGCAACAGCCTGTCGCTGGCGACGATCGGCGAGCTGCACAGGGCCATCGCTGACCTAAGCAAGGATCGCAGCGTATCGGCCGTCGTGCTCGCGGCGAGCGGGCCGGTCTATTGCGCCGGCCACGACCTCAAGGAGCTCACCGCCCACCGCGCCGACGCCGATCGCGGCATCGCTTTCTTCGAGGAGACGATGACGCGCTGCTCGGCCATGATGCAGGCCATCGTCGCCTGCCCCAAGCCCGTCATCGCCGCCGTGCAGGGTCCCGCCACCGCCGCCGGCTGCCAGCTCGTCGCCACCTGTGACCTCGCGGTCGCCGCAACCAGCGCCAAGTTCTGCACGCCCGGCGTCAACATCGGCCTCTTCTGCTCGACGCCCATGGTGGCGCTGTCGCGCAATGTCGCGCGGAAGCGCGCGATGGAGATGCTGCTCCTGGGCGAGATGATTTCGGCGGAGCAAGCCGCCGACTACGGTCTCGTCAACCGCGTCGTGCCCGATGCCGAGGTGCTGCCGGAGGCCATCGCGCTTGCGGCCAAGATCGCCGCCAAATCGCCGCAGGTGGTCGCCACCGGCAAGGCCGCCTTCTACGCGCAGGCCGAGATGCCGCTCGGCGAGGCCTATCGCTATGCCGCGCGCGTCATGGCCGAGAACATGATGGCGCGCGACGCGGAGGAGGGGATCTCAGCCTTCCTCGACAAGCGCAAGCCCGAGTGGACCGGCCGCTAGCCGCGGTTGGGAGCGGGGAGGGGGCTAGCCGATGGAGCCGAGGCTGTCGCTCGTCACGCTCGGGGTTGAGCGACGTCGCCCGCGCGCGCGCCTTCTACGAGGCGCTGGGCTTCAAGGCCGCGCGCCAGTCCGAGGAGGCCGTCGCCTTCTTCGACGCCGGCGGCGTGATCCTCGCGCTCTTCGGCCGGGCCGCGCTCGCCGAGGATGCAACGCTCTCCGACAGCGCGCCCGGCTTCTCCGGCGTGGCGCTCGCGCACAACGCGCGCAGCGAGGCCGAGGTCGAAAAGGTGCTGGCGCAAGCGGTGGCGGCGGGTGCCAAGCTCGTCAAGTCCGCGCGCAAGGCGTTCTGGGGCGGCTACTCCGGCTACTTCGCCGATCCCGACGGCCACTTGTGGGAGGTCGCCTGCAATCCATATTTCAGGCTCGACGAAGCCGGGCGCGTCGCGCTCGATTGTGGGCAGCCATGAACCACGATAGCTACAGCGACGACTACATCTCGGAGATATTGAGTTCCGCGCGCGTGTTCGCGTTCGTCGGCGCCAGCGCCAACACCAGCCGGCCGAGCTACTTCGCCATGAAGTATCTCATCGGCAAGGGCTACACGATCATCCCCGTCAATCCCGGCATCGCGGGCCGGGAGCTGCTCGGGCAGAAGGTCTACGGCACGCTTGCCGAGGTGCCGGCGCCCGTCGACGTGGTCGATATCTTCCGCGCCTCGGACGCCGCGCTCGCGATCACGCGTGAGGCGATCGGCTTGAAGGACAAGCTCGGGCTCACGACGATCTGGATGCAGCTCGGCGTGCGCAACGACGAGGCGGCGGCGGAAGCCGAGGCGGCGGGTCTGCGCGTCGTCATGAACCGCTGCCCCAAGATCGAGTACGGGCGGCTGTCGGGCGAGATCGGCTGGGCCGGAGTCAACTCGGGCAAGATCTCGAGCCTGCGGCCCAAGCTCGCCGCCCACGGCGTGCAGAGCCGCGTGATCGCCGGCAAGCGCTAGCGGCGTCGCGCGATTGCCTTTGCCGCAGGGGTAGGACGGCCCGGCTACTTCGATTGGGAATCCTTTTGCAGGACCGCGAGCGCCTCCTGCACCGTGGTCATGAACTGCGCCGGGAAGATGATGGTCGAGTTCTTCTCGGTGGCGATCTCGGCCATGGTCTGCAGCGTGCGCAGCTGCAGCGCCACGGGGTGGGCCGTGATGATGTCGGCGGCCTCGCCGAGTTTGACGGCGGCCTGAAACTCGCCTTCGGCCGCGACGATCTTTGCGCGCCGCTCGCGCTCCGCCTCGGCCTCCTTCGCCATCGCGCGCTGCATATTGTCGGGCAGCGTGATGTCCTTGATCTCGACCGCAGTGACCTGCGTGCCCCAAGGTTCGGTGTGGGCATCGATCACGTTCTTGATCTGCTCGTTTATGTCTGCGGTCTGCGACAGGAGCTGATCGAGCGAGAAGCGGCCGACGACATTGCGCACCGTCGTCTGGCTGATCTGATTGATCGCGTTGTAGACGTTCTCGATGGCGATCACGGCCTTCTCGGGATCGCTGATATGATAATAAGCAACCGCAGCGATATCGATCGAGACGTTGTCCTTGGTGATGATCTTCTGCGAGGGGATCTGCATGGTGACGGTGCGCAGCGACACGCGCGTCATCGTCTGTACGGGAACGAAGATCAGCGTCAAACCGGGTCCGCGCACGCCGGCGAATTTGCCGAGCATGAACACGACGCCGCGCTCGTACTGACGCAGCACGCGGACGGAGATAAGAAGATAGAGAGCGACGGCGACGACAAGGATCGCGGGTGTCATGGCTGTATCCGATCGCGGCAAAAAGGGAGCTGCGGGGAGTTGTACCCCAGGACTAGTGTGGGGCGGAACAACTCTGCGAGAGCCACCAAAGACAGATCATTGAACTAAGGCGGGATCGGGGGGATCGCATGCGCCACATCTTGAAGCTCTGCATCGGCGGCCTGCTGCTGGTGGCGGCGGT
>Ga0209415_10002961_pt1 | contig 31767 bp, 24 predicted proteins | sample PeaSoiSIISIP2007_FD_187696 | JGI IMG/M metagenome (GOLD analysis project Ga0209415, IMG submission 187696) | Peat soil microbial communities from Weissenstadt, Germany - SII-SIP-2007 (SPAdes) (version 2) | ecosystem: Environmental > Terrestrial > Soil > Wetlands > Peat | place: Germany... | reverse complement strand
CGTCGTCGACGAAATCAACCCCCGACGCTGATCAACCCCAGCCGCTGTCCGACACCTGCCCAGGCCGGACGCTTACTTCACAAATCCCTGGTGATTAATCACAGTCACTACGGGATCTCAGAGTAATCGGCAGCGTCCCAAGTAGCCTGATATGCGACCTACTGCCATTTGCTAGGCAGCCAATGCCGACCCACATTCAGGTCACCGGCGCAACAATCGCTTTGGACGATCACGGCCAAGGCGCCCCAGTGCTCCTTCTGCATGGCTTCCCTGCGACGCGCCAGTTGTGGTCGAGCGTCGCACCACGGCTCGTGGATGCGGGCTTTCGCGTTGTAGTCCCTGACCTCGTTGGCTACGGGGCATCCGACGGTCGGGCTGGCAGGCGTCTCGACATGGCCAGCCAGGCACGCTGGATACTCGAGGCACTCGATGCGCTACACATCGAGCGCGCAGTCATCGTCGCGCACGACGTCGGGTCGGCTGTCGCACAGCTCATTGTGGTCAGCACGCCGCAGCGCGTTCGCGGCCTCGCGGTACTCGACGGCGTGTACGCGGGCGAATGGGCGATGGAGGCGATCGCGAGCATTCAGGCATGGGATCCAACCGACGCGAGCCGCCTTTTTCCGGTGCTGGCGCGCCGCCTCGGAAAAAGCGGCCCTATGCGGGAGATGCTCGCAGCGTATGGCGGCCAGCAGGGCGGCCTGCGCCTGATCCGCGCCGCGCGCGACCTCGATCCGCGCCAGACAGAGCACATCGCTGAGGCGCTGCGCGCCACTGACGTTCCGGCACTCGTCATCTGGGGGGAGCACGATACGTTTCTGCCACTGGATACGGTGGCGCGGCCACTCGCCGAATTACTACACGCGACCCTGGTCGTGCTGCCAGGCGGCCACTTCACGCCCATAGATTGCGCGGCCGAGGTGGCTAAGGCACTTTGCGATTTTCTCGGGCGGCTTCCGCGGGAGAACTGAGCGCCCTACCGGAGACACCTCGGAGGGCCACGACAAGGCGTGAATTCGAAACTTCCGGTAGCCTATCCGGAGGGGGATCTGGAACACGGCGGTCGAGGATCTCACTGCCGTCAAGCTGAAGCTGCGCATTGGGGGGCTCATGGTCGGTATCCAGAACGGAACGGTGCTATTGCGCGTACTGCAACGGGCAGCGGTCATTCTCGCGATGACAGTGGCCTGCGCAGTGCCACCGGCCGCCGGTTCGTTGACAACCTCGGCCGGCGGAGGAAGTTCCTCACACCGAGCGCGCACGTTGAAGATTACGGTGCTGGTCACCAATCTCGCCGGCGACCCACACGAGGGCGACGGCGAGTGGGGCTATTCGGCCCTGGTGGAGGTGGGCGGGCACAAAGTCCTATATGACACCGGCGCGTCAGCCGACATGGTCCTGAAGAACGCCAGGGCCCTGCATATCGACTTATCGGACGTAGAAGACGTGATCCTGTCCCACAATCATTGGGACCACGTTGGCGGCCTGATGACCCTTCGCCGTGAGTTCGCCAAGACCAACCCCCGCGCCATGGGCCGGGTACATGTAGGGGCCCGCATATTCGAGCCGCGTTTAGACGAGTCGGGCCAAGATGAAAATGGGTTGCGGCTGATCAGGGCGGATTACCTCGCCACTGGCGGTGAATTTGTCGTCCATGACAAACCGACGGAACTGTTTCCGGGGGTCTGGTTCACGGGTCCTGTGCCCAGGCCGAACCTCGAAAGGAACTGGAATCCCGGGCTATCGCTGGTCACGGCGCAAGGCCGTGTGGAAGATAACGTGCCGGAGGATTCCGCGCTGGTGTTCGACACGGATGACGGAATAGTGATCCTGACAGGCTGCGGCCACGCGGGCATCGTCAACATCGCGGAGTACGCTCGAACGATTGCGGGCGACAAGCCGCTGTTAGCCGTGGTCGGTGGCCTGCATCTCTTCGCCGCGTCGGACCAGACGCTCGCCTGGACCGGCGCGAAGCTAAGGTCTTATCGGATCGCGAACCTTTTAGCTGGCCACTGCACCGGCATCGAGGCCACGTATCGCCTGCGCGAGTCAACCGGACTGACGCGCAAGACCGCGGTGGTAAGCGCCGTGGGATCCTCGTTCACGCTCGGCCCTGGCATAGATCCGCGCAGACTCCCACAGTGACGCGATTGTGACTTCCTGGTAGCAGCCACCCAGAACTGGCCGGTCAGGGGAGACTCCGGTCACTGATGCAACGGGCCTACGTACGGGCCAATCGGCGAGGTTTGGCCTAGAAAACCTGCAGTATCTCGCTGGTTCAAATTTGCGCTGCACCGCAGCGCAGTTCGCAAAATAAACATTGAATCGGGATCATGAATCGGCGGTCGCTGGTGATGCGACGGATGGTGGCCCGAGTCAGTCTGCCCGCGGATGCGGGAGTGAGCACTCCGAGTTCGTGACACGTCTCAACGTCGGAATTGCGGCCTATGCCGCGAGAGTCGCGTCGCGGGCGTTACGGTCGAGGTACTCGTGAAAGTACTGGCTCGCGCTGCGGTCGACGAATACCTCGAAGCGCTCGTCCCCAACCGCACGGATTACGACGGCCAGTTTTGCGATCCGAGTACGCACACAGTGTTCGCGTCCGAACACCGACGGATGGAAATCGACACCCGACCCCATTGCGAGAAGGTTGCGCGCGCCGGATCCGGCGATCACAAAGCACGCCAGGGCATCTGATGAGTCCAACGCGGCGTGGAGGATGTCTGCCAGTCGCGTCCGACAGAGAGAGGTGATTTTTTCCGCCGGGAACTTCTCGCCGACCAGCAGCCACTGATCCGGGCTGATCCACAGGGCTGCCGGGTCCGATCCGGACCAGCGCAGGGGCTCGCTCGGCAAGTGCATCGCTGCGGCCGCGCGGGCGGCGTCAGCCATCGACACCCGCAGGCGGACCAAAGACCGCCGTTCCGGGTCGCTCGGTCGGATGATCAGGTCAGCCATTCAGCCGCTCTCCCTTCGGATCGTAAAAGACCGGGTCAACGACGCGCGCTTTGAACGATCGGCCGTTGTCGAACACCGTCACAGTCTCCCCACGACGGCCGAACCCTCGCTCGAGGAGGCCAAGGCCGATGGATTTCTCGAGCGTCGGGCTTCGAGCTGCGGATGTGACGAAGCCTTCCGAGCGCCTTGCAGCACCGGCCTCGTGAATGAGGTGTGCGCCGGCCACCAGGGAGTCAGCTGCTTGCAGGGGTTCAAGCCCGACAAGCTGCCGACGGTCCTGCCGCGCGTCATTCGGACGCATGAGCGATCGGCGCCCGACGAAGTCGCCGGACTTCTTGGCGATAATGGCACCGAACCCGACGTCGAACGCGTTCGTCGTGCCGTCGGTATCCGAACCAACGTGCAGAAATCCCTTCTCGAGCCGCAGGACGAGGATCGCCTCGATTCCGATCGCCTCGATGCCATTCGCTGCGCCGGCCCGCATCCACGCTTCCCACATCGCGCGGGCGGAGCAGGCGGGAAGGCTGACCTCGAAGCTCGCTTCGCCCGAGAAACTCACGCGCTGCACCCGCACGGGGACACCGGCCAGCCGCCCGGTCCGGATGGTCATGTGCGGGAACGCGTGAGAGGAGAAGTCGATGTCGGACTCGAGACCCGCCAGCAGTTCTCTGGCCCGCGGTCCGGCAACGGTCAGCACGGCCCACTGCGCCGTGACGGATGACAGCACAAGCTTGAGATGCGGCCACTCGCACTGGTGCCATTCCTCGAGCCAGCCGGTGATCCGGTCCGCATTACCCGACGACGTCGACACGAGATAGTGATCCGAGGCCAGGCGCGCCGCAACGCCATCGTCGATGACAATGCCGTTTTCGCTGAGCATCAATCCGTACCGGATTCCGCCGGGTTGCAGTGTCGCCATGTTGTTGACGTAAATCCGGTTGAGGAAGTCCGCTGCGTCCGGGCCCTTGACCTCGATCTTGCCTAGCGGGGTCGCCTCGAAAAGGCCGACGGCGTGGCGCACTGCGAGGACCTCGCGGTTGATCGCGGCTTGACGCGCCTCGCCCGCCTTGCGGTAGCAGGCGGGCCGCCGCCATGCGCCGTAGCTCTCGAACTCGGCACCATTCGCAGCATGCCAGTCGTGTGCGGCCAGGAGTCGTGCCGGCGAATACAGATGATCAGTCGTCCCCGCCGTGATCGTCCCCATCGATACCGGCGAGAACACGGGCCGAAACGTCGTGGTGCCGACTTTTGGAATCGTGCGGTCCGTGAGCGAGGCAAGCACGGACAGGGCATTGAGATTGCTTGTCTTCCCCTGATCAATCGACATCCCAACCGTGGTGTAGCGTTTGAGATGCTCCACCGACACGTAGTTTTCACGCACGGCGAGCTCGATGTCGGCCACGGTGACGTCGTGACGAAAGTCCACCCATTGCCGACTGGTCGTCCCGCCTGGCGCCCACCTCACGGAGCCGACGAGGCCGGCCGGTTCGCTGTTCCGCCCCAGCGCAGCGGCGATCGCGGCAAAACCACAGTCGCGTGCAGCTGCGGCACCCGCGTCGGTGCCTTCGGCAAGAACACCCGCGAGGTCGACCGTTCCGTTGGCCGCACCCGCGACACGGACGTGCTGGCGGCAACCATCCGGGACGAAAGCGACGAGATCCTCCCGAAAGCGGAGCTTGCCACCCGCTTGGGAATAGAGATGGACCGTTGGGCTGGGGCCCCCTGACATGGCGAGCGCATCGCAGTCGAGCCAACGGGCCCGACCGCTCACCGACTGCCCATCGCCTGATAGTTCGCCAACGGCGACCTTGGTTACGCCGCGCCCTCCCGTCGTGTCGACGACGACCGAATTCCCCATTACGTTGAGTCCGCGTCGCAGCGCCTCTTCCGCTACGCGGTCCGACGCGCGCCGGCGCGAATCGACGATCGCCGGCATGGCAATTCCTGCGTCCTGAAGCACAAACGCCGTACGGTAAGCGTCATCGTTGTTGGTCGCGACGACGACCGCCCTGCCGGCCGCCACCGCGAATTGCGTGACGTACCGGCGGACGGAGCCCGCCAGCATGATGCCGGGGCGATCGTTGTGACCAAAAACGAGTGGCTGTTCGATCGAGCCCGTGGCGAGCACGACCTGCTTGGCGCGCATCTTCCACAGCCGCTCTACCGGCCGGTCGGCCCCGGTGGCATCTGACCGGTCGACGGCCATCAGGACATTGTGGTCGTAGCAACCCGCGACGCTTGTGCTCGTCAGGATGCGCACGTTGGCGGTGTTCGCGAGCTCGGCGGCGGCGGCGGCGCGCCACGTCTCGGCGGGCGTCCCGCCAATTTCGCCGCCATCCCAGAGGAGGGCACCGCCGAGTACGGGCTCCTGCTCGATGAGCACGACGCGTGCGCCGCTCCGCCCCGCGGCCAGCGCCGCGGCCAGTCCGGCGGGGCCGGCGCCGACGACGAGCACATCACAATGCAGGTTGTGCTGAAAGTACTCGGTCGGATCCGGTCCGGTCGGCAACCGCCCCGATCCTGCGGAGTGGCGGATCAGGCCTTCGTACCAGTGCCAGCTCGGCCACTTGAACGTCTTGTTGTAGAAGCCGGCAGGCCAGAGACCGTGCGTGAAGTCGAGGATCCGGCCGAAATCGAAGTCGACGTTGGGAACCGCGTTTTCGGTGGTGGCGACGAGCCCCTCTTCGAGCGGCTGCAGCGTTGCCCTGACGAGGGGTACGGAAAGCTTGCCGGTGTCGACCCGAAAGATCGCGTTAGTCTCCTCGATGCCCGCCGACAGGATGCCGCGCGGGCGGTGGTACTTGAAGCTGCGGCCGACGACGCGCACCCCGTTCGCGAGCAACGCGGAGGCGAGAGTGTCACCCGCGTAGCCAACCAACGACCGCCCGTTGCAGCTAAACCGAATGGGACGGTCCCGGTCGATCCGGCCGCCACTTGGCAACCGGAATGGCTGCACGGCGGTCATTCAGCGCCCCGGCCGAGCGGTGGTTTCGGATCACCCATGCGGTAGGCAGCGAGGATTTCGTGCGTCACGGTGTGGCGCGCGAGATTGAACCAGCGGCCGCAGCCGAACGCATGCAGCCAACGTTCGTACTGAATGCCCTTCGGATTGTCGCGGTTGAAGAGGTAATCGGCCCAGACCGTTTCGGTGGCATCGAGGCCCGGCCGAGTGATGTGGGACTGTCCGCCCCAGCGGAACTCGTCCTCGTCGCGCACGCCGCAATAGGGGCAGGGGATTCGCAGCATTAGTGTGCAACCCCCGACGCCGCACCTTCGTCAATGAGGGCGCCGCTCGCGAAGCGGTCGAGCCCAAAACTCTTGATCAGCGGATGGGGCTCGTTCCGCGCGACCGTATACGCCATCGTGTCTCCGCCCGCTGGGATCGCCTTATAACCGCCGGTTCCCCAGCCCCCGCTGATGTAGAGCCCCGCGATCGGGGTCTTGCCCATGATCGGCGTCGTGTCGGGTGTGATGTCAACGATGCCGGCCCACTGACGCATCAGGCGGAGCCGGCTGAATGCGGGAAAGAGCTCGGTCAATGCCGACACCGTATCCTGCAGTACGGGCAGGCCACCGCGTTGCGCGTAGCTCGTGTATACGTCCGCGCCACCACCCCATAGGATCTCGCCGCGATCCGACTGGCTGACGTACATGTGCACGACGGGTGAGAGCAGCATCGTGTCGAGGCACGGCTTGATCGGTTCGCTAACGAAGGCCTGCAGGCTCATGCTGTTGATCGGCAGCCGCAGCCCAGCCATCTTCGCAAGAACGCTCGTGTGACCAGCCACGGCGAGCATCACGCGGTCCGCGGCGATCGATCCTTTTGACGTCTCGACGCCCGCGATCCGATCGCCCGCGAGCCGGAGCCCTTTGACCTCGCACTGCTGGATGATGTCAACGCCGAGCGCGCTCGCCGCTCGGGCATACGCCCACGAAACGGCATCGTGACGGCACATCCCCCCGCGACGCTGGATGAACCCCCCGTACACCGGGTAGCGTCCATCCATCTTGAGAAGCGGAACGAGACGGCTGATCGCCTCGCGCGTCAGCAGCTCCGAGTCGATCGCGTTGACCTGAATCGCGTTCGCCCAGCGCCGTAGCCCTTCAATCTCGTGATGACTGTGAGCGAGCGTCAGGATCCCGCGCTGGCTCAGCATGACGTTGAAATCGAGCTCGCGAGCCATCGCCTCGAAGAGCTTGAGTGAATGATTGAAGAACGCAGCACTCTCCGGCCAGAAGTAGTTCGACCGGACGACCTGTGTGTTGCGGCCGGTGTTGCCGCCGCCCAGGTAGTCCTTGTCCAGAACGGCCACGTTCCGGATCTCGTGTTTCTTTGCGAGGTAGTAGGCGGTCGCGAGGCCTTGGCCGCCGGCTCCGACGATGACTACGTCGTACGATGGCTTCGGCTCAGGGGATCGCCAGGCTGCGCGCCAGCCACGGTGACCAGCCAGTGATTGGCGGAGGAGGGTAGCCAGCGAGTAAGACTGCATGTCGATGATTCGATCAGCCCGGCTCTGTGGGCACCTGATCCAAGCGGCGAAGGCTCGTCACGCTCCGTCTGCTTACAAGGACGCCGCTCCGGTCTGATACCTCAGCGACCCAGTGCAGGCGGAGTGGCGGCTTCGGCAAGCTGAGCGAGCCCGGACGCATTTAGGGGGTGGCTACACGCCTAACGCAATACGTAAGTTTCACTGAGTGGTATCTCGGCCGGTGCGGTCCTTCTCGTCGCAAGCTTCGGGACGAGCCGGGCCTTTCAGTGACCAAGCATTTGCGCCTCGCACGCTTCTGTCTTCTCCCGGCAGCCGAAAGGGGACGGTCAGACCCACTATCGGATTACCCGCAACCGGACGTTCCGTGACAGGACGCAGGCGCCCGGTTGCGCCGCTAACGGCGGCCACAAACATGGCGAACACTTGATCAGGGCCGGAGCGATGGAGCGGAAGGGGTCGTACTAGACGAGATATCCGGCGCCGAATCCGAGCACTTCGGATCCGACGGCGATCTCGTCACCACGACGCGGTCACAGTCGCCGTGCGATCGACGTATCGCGCCGCGTGGTCGGTCTAGCGAATTCCCGCGAGTCCGCGCACCGAGTCGATCAGCTTGCGCGGATCGAAACCCACTCCGTCTTTGAATACTAGCTCCACCTTCTCAACGTCCTCGATCTTCGCAACAGGATTCCCGTCCACCACCACGATGTCGGCATCCTTGCCCGTCGCGATCGTTCCAAAGCGCGCGTCCTCTCCCAACCACTGCGCGCCATTCTGGGTCGCGATGTGAATCGCCTCTACCGGCGTAAAGCCGGCCTCGACCAGAAGTTCCAGGTTCCGCTGATCGCCAAATCCTGGCAGTGTCCCGCCAATTCCCGTGGGGTCGCATCCCGCCATCAGCAATCCACCCTGCCGGACAAAGTCGCGCTCGAACTGCATCTCCTGCTTGAGCAACGTTGGCCACAGCGATGCATCGCCTTGCTCGGCGATCTCTGCCCGCTTCGTCGCATAGTCAGCCCACCCCGCTGACGCCACTGACTCCCGCACGCGCATCTCTTGGCTCATCGGCGGGCGGTTCGGAACAAAAGTCTCAAGGACCGCGAGTGTCGAGGTCACAGCAACGTGGTGGGCAATCAGGTCCTTGATGGTCGACTGAATCTGCGGTCCCTGCACATCGAGCTTTGCCAGAGCACCCCGGCCGAGGCGCTGCTCTGGGCAGACTCCCTCCTTCTTGTCCGGATAAAACTCCGCATCCACCGGCAACCCATGCTCCAGGTTGTCAATGCCCAGGGCTGCAGCCTCTTTGAAACCCACCGCGCACAGGTGCCCAGTCACCTTAAGCCCAAGCGCGTGTGCCGCATCAATCGCCGCCTTCAGTTCCTTGGTTGTGATGTGCATATAGGCTTTGAACGAGGTCGCGCCCTCCGCAGCCCAGTAGTTCACCATGAGCGCCGCATCCTCCGGACCGGTGAGCGTGTGCATCTGCGGGCCGATCGCTGGATCGCCCTCCAAATAGGGGCCCGTGATGAACAGCCGCGGGCCCGGAATCTTTCCCGCGTCAATTTCCTGCTTCAATGAAAAATCGGTGTAAGGCTCCACACTCCCTGCAGTTCGCGCCGACGTCACCCCGCCAGCCAAGTAGAGGCGTGGCGCACTATCGGCCATCTCCCCATAAAGCGGCAGCAACCCGGGCCGGGCATCCGCCTGCGGATAGAAAAGGTGCTCGTGCATGCCCACCAGGCCCGGAAAGGCGCTCTTTCCCGTCAGATCCAGGATCCTCGCGCCGGTTGGCAGCGTCTTACCGGCTCCTGCTGGCCCAACCCAGGCAATCTTTCCATGGTCGATGACGACCCGCTGGTCATCTTTCGCTGCAGCGCCGGTCCCGTCGATCACCCGAACATGCTCTAGCGCGAGCACCGGTGCATCCTCCTTCACGAATTGCTTCAGCGCCGCAGGCACTTGAGCCTGCGCCGCTATCGGGCCGCAACACAGCGCCAGCACGGCTACAGCTCGCGAGAGATTCAGCATTGGTGGTCGCCTCCTTGCCTAAGGCCTGTATCACGCTTCACAGTGTTGGTGTCGCGATTCTTCACTTCGTCAAAGGCATGCTCGGTTGACGATGGCGAGTAGCGGAGTGCGCTGGTCGCTGATGTGGAGTGTGCAGGTCTTTCAGCTACCCGGCTAGGGCGGTGTGTCGACACCCAGTGGGAACGGCGTTCGACTGATCGCGATCAGGTCTATCGCGGAATTGAAACAAGCGTCCACCGAACGTCGGCCGGCCGAGTGCCCGCGCGTACAACAACCGTGTAGGTGCTTTTCATGGCGCGAGCAGCGGTTTCTCTATCGCCGCTGCGCGCAATCCATGTCATGGCGAGCTCGGTAGGGTGCCCGACTCGAGCGGCTGGAGGTTCTTGATTTTCAACACTCTCCGTCGAGAAAGCGCCATCTTCTGCCGGTAGGGTGCGCGACCCCCCACCACACCCTCCCCCCAATCTGTCGCACCTTACCGACCGCTCCCCCCATCCGTCGCGCTGAGATCAATGGGGCGGATGTGACAGTATCGATTGCGTCTGGCACCGGGCCCCCACAGGTCTGGCGCGTCGCAAAGGAGAACCATTGACCAGCCAGCAGCCGACAGACGAGCCTCGGCTCGCACCGTCGCCCGTCCGGTCCGGCCGAGCGAGCCTAACGGGGCGGTACCTCTTGCTCTTCAATCACGGGCACGGAATTCCGGGCGCGCAGCGGCTTCGACGTACAGCAGGGATTCGGACGGCCCGGTCGTCCGATTTCGTGGGGACAACACCGCCTTCTTCGCTCCGACCCGGGGAAGGAATCCTCTTCGAAGCGCTCGATGTCGCTCTGCTGCACGCGGACCTGGACCTTGCTGGTGCGCTGATGAATTGCAACCGCGGTGTATTTTTGTCGCTCGCGCCGGAGCGTAAGGTGCGCGCAACCTGGTCAGATTCGTGGCCACCGGTGTCGACTGCATCAGATGACACCGCCGATTTGTCGACTCCACTCTTCGCCGACACCAAGCAGGCGACCTGGGGTATTCAGGCAACACGAAGCCTTACTTCGCGATTTTCCGGCCGCGGAATACGACTCGCAGTGCTGGATTCGGGGATCGACGCCGGACACCCGGATTTTACCGACCGTGAGATTGTCATGCGATCATTCATCGCGGATTCCACGATCGAGGATACGATCGGCCACGGGACTTATTGCACCGGCATCGCAGGCGGTCCGGCGCGCCCGATTGGGGCACCGCGCTACGGCGTTGCCTGCGACGCGGATCTCTATGTCGCCAAGGTGCTGGATGACGAGGCCAGCGGGATTGACGGTAACATCCTCGCCGCTCTCGACTGGTCGATTCGTAATGGCTGCGCAGTGGCATCACTGTCGCTCGGCACGCCCGTCGACCGCGCCGATCCGCCGTCGCAGCTCTTCGAGCAGGTCGCCGAGCGAGCGCTCGCCGCGGGCATGCTGCTGTTTGCGGCGGCGGGAAATAACAGCCAACGACCCGATGAATTGCGGCCGGTTGAGCATCCTGCAAACTGCCCGTCGATCGTGGCCGTTGGCGCGATCGGTCCATCCATGGCGATCGCTCCGTTCTCCGGTGCTGGCCTCAACTCATGCGGTGGTCAGGTTGATCTCGTCGCGCCTGGGGTCGGCGTGACCTCCGCCTGGGTGCGTCCGAAACGTTACGAGATGAGTAGCGGAACAAGCATGGCAGTGCCCTTTGCGGCCGGAATTGCGGCGCTGCTTGCCGAAGCCAATCCGGGGGTCCGCGGCGCTGCCTTGCGGGATTTACTATTCAGGACCGCGCTTCCTCTCCCGTATCCCGCACGCGATGTTGGCGCGGGATTCGTGATTGCTCCGCAGTAGCGCTGCGATGGTGCGTGCAGCACGGCGTGGCGGACGCGAGGAACGATTGGAGTGGGCTGCTGACCGAATCAAGGTCGCAGTCGTCGTCGACGACGATGCACGCAACCAGCTGACTGATGTGCTTGCGGCGTGCCGCGCGTGCGGCTTCGACGTAGAGATCGCGCTGATGCGGATCGGCGTACTGGTCGGATCGGTACGGCCGGCGAATCTCGAGCGGTTGCAAGCGACGCCTGGCGTCGTAGCGGTGGAACAAGAGCGACACGTGCGCATGCACTCGGCGTCATGTGCCGCAGTTCGGTCGAAACGGGGGTCTTTCTAGGGCGTCTTGCCGGGCGCGACTCGCGAGAGTGCGAATGTGAAGGTTTCGGCGTCCGCGACCGGCTGCCCCGTCGGCGATACAACAAGAACGTACGTGCCCGGCGTGAGGCGCGAGGCTGCCGCATAGCACCGGACGAGCCCGCGGCCGTCCGCCGGAAGGTTCGAGAGAGTAGCGACCTCGATCCGCCGACCGTCGGCGCCGATTTGCGCAAGCGCCATGGTGTATCGTGCGCCGGTGCCGCGCACAACCGGCGCAACCTCAAGCTCGATGTCACCGGTCGCGGGCAGCCCGAGCACGGGCGTCTCGGCGGGACCGCGCATCGCCCTGAACGTATACTGCGCCGATACGTTCGCCGGGGCGGATTGCGATACAAGCATTGCGTTGAGGCTCGGCTCGCGAGTGGTGTGAAGTGCCCACAACGATACGGCGAGCACGCCGACGGCCGCGGCGATCGCGATCGAGGGCCACCAGGCGCGTGGGGGGCTCGGGTCACGGATCAGCGCTGCAAGCTGGCCGCGCTCCGCGAGTTCTGATAGTCCCGCTCGGAGACGGAGCGCGAGCTCGAGTTCGGACACGAGCGTAGGCTCCCGACTGAGACGAGCCTCAAAATCGCGGCCGTCATCCTCCGGCAGACGATCGGCGAGGTAGTCGCGCATCCGCTCGACGCTGGCGATCGCGTCAGTCATGGGCCACCTCGGTCGCGGTCCGTCGCGAACATCGGTGCGGTCCGTGCCACCCGCGCCATCGCCTTCGCCGGCAGCGGCATCGAGCCTTGTGCTGCGAGCGCGAACGCAATTGCGGCGATCGCGAGGAAATCGGCCTTGGCGAAGCCCTTTGCCTCGAGGAGCGCCCGGAACCGGTTTCGCGCCCGAAAGATGACGCGATGGAAGTGCTCCTCCGACAGACCGAGCTCGGTGCAGATCACGTCCTTGTCCTCATCCCGGAGATAGAAGCGCACGAGGAGCTCGCGATCGCGCGCGGTCGGAAGCTCCGCAAGCACACGCTGCGCAACGCTTGCCCAATCGCGACGGCCTCCACCCTCCCACTCGGCATTGCCTTGCGGGCACGGCAGGCTCTCGAGGTCATCCGAGCTCGAGACAGGCGTCCGGTCCTTCCGCCGGTAGTTCCGCACGTGATTGAGAGCGACGCGGTAGAGAAAGCCGCCAATGTTCTCGGGCCGCGAGATGTACCCATCCCGGAGCTTCTCCAGCGTCGTGACGGCCGCGTCCTGCAGGATATCCGCGGCAACTTCCGGGTCTCGGACCCGCCGTAGAATCAGGGCGCGCAACCCCGGAAAGTCACGATAAACTTCCGCCAGGTGGCCAGCCGGATCCGGTGCGCGCGGAACGTCATCGGCTTCGCGCGGAGCGGTCGCCGCGGGGATCATCGGCTGTTCAGCCATTGCCATTTAAGAAGTATAAGCCGCATGCACTCCGGGACGCACCGGCATTGCCTGTCGCGCGGGACCCTTTGCTGGATCCTGCTGGCCCTGCCCGTCGCCTGCGGAGCTGCGAAGCCGCTGAGCGACGGCGGCGCCTGCCGTGCGGCACTGACCGCCCTTGCACCTGTAGCCCTTGGTGAATCTGCGCTGCGCGGTATCGCAGCGGTCGACTGGGTGGTCCCCGTCGTGGCCGGTCATACATACGTCATCGAGGTCGCTCTCGAGGGCAATGACGCGCTTCTCGAGGTCGAGGACACCCGGCACGTGGTGGTTGTGCGCGCGGATCATCCAGAGCGCCGGTCCGGCACCCGGCGAGCGATCGTCACAGCCCCCGACAGTGAGCCACTGACGGTCCGGGCCACCGGCAAGGAGCACGCCGAGGTCGTCGGAACGGCCCGCCTCCGGGTCGTCGACCTTGCCGGTCTCCAAGTCGATTCGACGTGCCGGAGTGCCCTCACCATGCTCGCGAGGGCCGATTCGGACTATGCGTCGGGGCAGGAGGTGACCCGGGGGCGGACCGGGGCCCGTCTGGTGAGCGCTCGGCACGCATTTCTTCGGGCGGCAGAAGGCTACATGGCGACCCATGAAATGCTGGGCGCTACGGGCGATGAGAGCCTGCGCGGCGAGGTCGCGCTCGCCGTTGCCGGGGTCGCATACTTTGATCTCCAGAACTGGGCGCTCGCCGCCGACTGGGCGAGCCGCGCCAGTGCCGAGTTGGCACATCGGGATTCCTACCGACACGCGCGCGCCGATGCAGTCCTCGCCGCCGCGTGGATGGAACTCGCGACCCAGGCAGGTCCGGGTCAGCGGGTCCCGAATCTCGGTGTTGACCCCACCGAACTTCTTGTGCGTGCTCGCCGAATGCTCGACCGGCTGGCCCGTTGGCACCTCGCACGCCGTCAGCCGTATGACGCCGCCCTGCAGGTCAACAACGTGGGGCTCCTCCTGCTCTATGCGGGGCGGTTCTCGCAGTGCGCCGCAACATTTCTGTCTGCTGAGCGGATGTTCGGCGCGCTGCGTGAATTCCCGCGCCAGGGACTTGCAGCTCAGAACCGCGGACTGTGCCTTTGGGGGCTTGGGCATCTCGGGCAAGCACTCGATTCCTTCACGGATGCGCTTCAGCGTCTACGCCCCGATCCGTATCCCGCATTATTCCTGGCGACGCTCGAGAACGCGGCGTTGCTGCATTACGCACGCGGTGAGTTCGATGCATCACTAGGGCTTCAAGATCAGGCTCTGGCGCTCGCGCGCCGGGTCCAGTCGCGGCGAGCCGAAGCCCAAAGTCTCTTCGGGATCGGTGAAACGTACTATGCGCTCGGAGATTTGGCCCGCGCCCGCGAGTTCCTTGGGCGCTCTCTCGCGATCCGAACCGTCGCCTTCGATGGTCGTGGCCGGATGGCAGTCCTGCGCGCGCTCGCGACCATTGACAACGACGAAGGGCGATCGGCCGATGGGATCGCGCGGGACCGGGAAGCTCTCACGCTCGCGACCGTTCCAGCTGCTGCCGTGAGTATCCGCCTGCAGTTGGCAGCGAACGCTGCATCGAGCGGCCAGACAGCAGTGGCGCTTCGAATCCTCGACGATGAGATTGCCGCGGGCGCCGGCGCCGATCCGCTGGTCGTCGGGCGGGCGCTCCTTGAGCGCGCAATCGTGCGTCGCGGCGGGGGTGATTTGAGTGGTGCCCTCCAGGACCTGGCGGCCGCAAGGCCGCTGCTCGGCAGCTGGGGAACGGTCACCGACGCATTTATCGCCGATCTCGAGACTGCGCGTGCGCATCAGGCGAGCGGTGCGATGAAAGATGCGCTTACCGCGGCCGACCGTGCGCTTGCGCGGGCGAGCGCGATCCGGTTGCAAACGGCCAACCCTGAGCTTCGCACGGGGCTTCAGGCTCCGCTCCGCGAGGCTTATGCGCTCAAAATAGACATCCTGTGGGATCTGCGTGAAGTCGCCCTTCGCGCGGGGCGGCGGGCGTACGCCGAGCGGCTTGCGGAAGCGGCATTCAATACGGCGGATGCCTCTCGCGCGCACGCGTTTGCAGACGTCGCGGCGGCTCAGTATCCGGCCGCGCTCCGGCGCGAGCTTGGAGCGCAATTCACTCGCCGGGAAACGCTATACCGGGAGATCGCCGAACGACGTTTTGCGCTCGAGGCGGATCAGGATGCGCTAGGGTCCTCCGATGCACATGCGAAGGAGCTTCGCGCCGAGATTGCGGGCCTCGAGCACTCGCTCGATACGGTCAACAGCACAATCGCCTCGCGTGCGGCCTCCGAGCCGGAGCCGGCTGGACACAGTGGGCGACCCGACAAGTCCGGCCTCCTGCCACGGAACACGGCGCTAGTCGCCTACTGGCTCGGCGCCGCGCAGGCGTACGCATGGGTCGTCGGGCGCGCGGGAATCCATTGGGTGCGCCTTGGTGCCTCCGCCGAGATCGCGGCGGACGCACGCGCCTTTCACGAGGCCCTTGCGCGCGCTGTCGACGTGCCAGTCAGTCGACGCCTGGCCCTAGGCGCCGATCTGTATGGCCGGATCTTGCGCCCACTCGAGGGGTGGCTCACGGATGCGAGGATTTGGCTGATCGTTCCCGATGCGGCTCTTGATTACGTGCCGTTTACCGCGCTTCGCGGCCGCGACTCGAGCGGCGAGTACTTCGTCGTCGAGCGACACGACGTCGCGCTCGTTCCCGCTGTATGGATGCTAAAGTCAGACGCGCGCGGGCACGCTGACTCAAACCGCAGGCTGCTCCTCGTTGCAGATCCTGTGTACGAGCGCGACGACCCGCGCCTCGTGCACGCCGCCCATTCTGGTCGTTCCGACGGGGAGGTTGGCTCGGCGCTGGCTGTCGGTCCGGCGGTGCATCGGTTGCAGTTTACCGGGCGGGAGGCGGCCGCAATCGCGGCTGTATTCCCGGCCGGGTCTGTCGAGCGGCTAGAGGGCCTCGGGGCATCGCGTGAGCGTGCGCTCGCGCTCGACTGGTCCCGATACCGGTACATTCATTTCGCGACTCATGGGATTTCGGACACCGCGCATCCCCAGTTCTCGTCGCTGCTTCTCAGCCGGTACGACGTGTCCAGACGATCAGTTGAAAGCGCCATTCGGGTGGCGGACCTCGAGCTCCTGACGCTCAACGCGGACGTTGTCGTTTTCAGTGCCTGCGAGACTGCATTTGGCAAGAATGTGCTGAGTGAAGGATTGCTCGGCCTCGGTTACACGACCCTCGCCCGCGGCAGCCGCTCGGTCGTCGCGTCCCTCTGGCCGGTTGCGGATGAGATGAGCGCAACGCTCATGACAGAGTTCTACCGAAACCTGCTCGGAGGATCGATGCGGGCCGATTCGGCCATGAGTACTGCGATGCGGACCGTACTCGCCCGTGATCCGCTCGCGGATCCGGCGCTGTGGGCACCGTTTCAGGTATCCATTATTACCGTCGCGCCCGTCGACGAGCTGACACGCGTTCCGCTCGGTCGTCACACTGAACGAAACTAGCTATTGGGAGGCCCCGTGAAGGAGTGGATGGATAAGACCGTGACGTTGAATGACTGCTGGGGATTGGCCGCAAAGACGATTCTGAAGTCCCCGGGCGGCTGGCGACCGGAATTTCGCCTACGTGCTCGCGCGTTGCCCGACAGTCACGGTCGGCGGCAGCCCGTGCAGCTGGTCGCGGAGATCGCGCCGGGGTACCTCGCGGAAGGCTGGGCAGGCGCGGTTTTTACCCCGCTGGGTACGATCCCGGTCAGTGGGATCAAGGGCCTCCCGCCTTGGGACGCCTCCACGGCGGATCAATACCGCAAGGTCATCGACGGCGGCAGCACCAACATCGGCGACTCGCGCACGCTGCGCCTTGAGGGCGTCGTTCCTTTTGTCAACGCGGACGGGAGCATCATCTACGACACGGTACGCCTCTACTTCGCAGAGAACGCCGTGCAGGGGGGCGATGCGCCACATCTTGTGGTCGTGAAGACCGCGATCCTCGCCGCGACCAGCGGTACCGTGCAGGCGCGTCAGGATGGTGCTGGCCAGGGCCCGCCAAAGTAACTGCTACGGTCGCCAGCGTTCGCCGACCGGGTCTTAGCCACCGGTTGTGTGGCCCCTCAAACGCGCTCGACGGAACGATCTCAAAAGGTCTTACCGCGCGGACCCGGAGGGTATCCCGTCACGCAGTCCGCTAACCCAGGCACGATCGCCGAGGAGTCATTGAAGCAGGAACTGTTTGGGCGCATCGTCGTCAGTATCGACATAGAAGGGCCCGATATCTTAAGACGGACGCGGTGTCGTGCTGCAATGCGGTAGCCGGAGGCGGACCCGTCATGGACGACCAGCGAAAGCCGATACCCACGCGACCTACGGTCTCGGCATCAGCGTTGTCATTCGCTCGATTCTCCGAGCGGATGACGGACGGCGTGGTTCTCATCTCAGCGTTTACCCACGTCATTTATTGCAATGCCGCGTTCAGGCAAACGCTAGGCCTGTTGCCGAAGCAATTGAAAGGTCAGCCGATCACGAAATTTATGACTGCGGACAGTCGCGGCGACTTTGAGGCCCGCTGGTCCCAACGAATGCGCGGAGCGGACGATCGGTATGAGATCACATGGGTCCGCACCGACGGCAGCAACGTTCATACCGTGGTGACTCCTTTACCACTGTTTGATCAGGCAGGAGTCTTCGAAGGCAGCGTTGCCATCATCAGCGACCGGACCGAGCGCGATCGTGTCGACACCGAACTGAGCATAGCCCGCCGCACGATCGCAAACGGCGCGTCGATTCTCTACCGCGCGAGATTCGAGGAGGGCTTTCCGGTCGAGTACGTCTCTAGCAATGTCAATCGCTACGGTTACGCAGCTGAGGATTTTCTGAGTGGGCGAACGACATGGGGCGACGTCGTACATGAGGGCGATCGGCTCCGGACCATCGACCACATACGCACTCAAATCGCGGCAGGGGCTACCAGCGTGACTCAGCACTACCGGATGCGAACAGCTACCGGAGCGGTTGTCTGGGTCGAAGATCACACCATTGTTCGTGCGCAGCCTAAAGGCTCGGGACTATGGCTTGAGGGGCTTCTAACGGACGTAACGGAGCGCCACCAGGCGCATCACCAACTCCGTCAAGCGCTAGCCCAAACAGTTCGGGCGATCGGCGCCCTGGTCGACAAGCGCGATCCGTACACGGGGGACCATCAGCGCAGAGTCGCGGATCTCTCCGTTGCAATCGCGCAGCATATGCGGCTGGAGTCTGCGCGAATTGAGGGACTGTATCTCGGCGCGCTTGTTCATGATGTGGGCAAGATCGGCATTCCCGCCGAGGTTCTCGGCAGACCAGGTAAGGTGTCGGCGGAAGAGTACGCGCTGCTGAAGACTCACGTCCGGGGCGGTCTCGACGTTCTCAAGGACACGGTATTTCCGTGGCCAATCGTCGAGATCATCGCTCAGCACCACGAGCGCCTCGACGGCTCTGGCTATCCGGAGGGTCTGTCTGGGTCACAAATCACGCTCGAGGCGCGAATCGTCTCAGTTTGCGACGTCTTCGAAGCCATGTCGGAGCATCGCCCGTACCGACCGGCACTCGGAGCGGCAGCGGCGCTGGCCGAGCTCCGCGCACATCGCGGGACTCGCTTTGATGCGGACGTCGTGGACGCGTGCACAAGTGTTGTCGCCACCCATGCAGCCGCCAACCGCGACCTCTGGGCTGCGCTCGATCAACGCGGCCTGAAGGACTCAACGGTTACGCAACCAATATTAGAGCTGCCATCGGCCCCGACCGGCGTCGAGTAGGCCACAGATGACTGGGCTGGCAGTTATCTCAAGCGCCTGATCACGGCGCTACCGATACGGGCGGTTGAACGGTCGCAGCTGGACGTGAGACCGCCGGCCCAATCGTGACAGTAGTGGAATGCGGTATTTTCTCGACCAAGCGGGGCTAGCGGGCGAGGTTGACGCCAGACGGCCACGCTGCGGCCGCCGCGCTGAGTCACGAGCGGGCGGGGTGTGATTCGCACGACGACACGGCCTCGTCTATCACCGGTAACTCCTCTGCGCGCGACTACATCTCGGCGAAGCGTCGGAGCGCAACAAGCGCTTGTCGGTCAGTCGATTCCGGCTTCATCCCACACTCCCCACTGACTGGTGCGACTTGTCTGGGAGCGGCATGGTCTGCGTCAGAACGCCGCTGTATGCGAGATATGCGGCACGGAGAGTTCAGGTCCAGCAGGCCGCACCCTCCGCCACAGGCGAACAGTTCCGCCGATGGAAACGATAAAGCTTCGCACACCGCAGCTGCCGTCGCAGCTTGAATTGCTGCTCGATTCGCTGGTCATGAATCAGCACTGGGTTCCGGCAGACGTCCCGCGCGTCACCGACCGCAGCGAGCTTTCTGCAGCTTCCCAGAAGCTCGCAATCAAGGCAGTGGAGGCTGACGGGACCTGGCGGGCTTGGAGAAGCCACGACGGCATCCGACTGTTCATTGCAGAGATGTCGATGGAATTGTCCCGGGAGCGCGGCCGTCCAGCGCTCAAGGTGAGCTACTACAACGATGAAGGCCGACTACAGCAATACAGCCTGTGGGTCCAGCTGACGGACGGTGGCTGGCAGCGGTGCGCTCTCTGAGGCGCTCTCGCAACGCCTTCCTGTGACGAATCCAGCGGATTGCGTCGCCTGCCTCACGACCCCCGTGCATGCCTGTCGCCTGCAACGCCCGCGCTGTCAAAGCACAGGCCCTGTAGGCACAGGGTCGGAATCCCCCCAACGGAAGTCGGGATCGTGTGGTTCACCGAAGTATTGGCCGTTCAGACTCCCAAGCGGCCGGCGTCTGCTGGCTTCCTGGTGGACGGAGGGCATCATCTCCGATCTGTGCTTGGGCGCCAAGAACTCTGGCTCCCTGTGGCTGGGAGCGCCTCAAATGGCAACCCGGTAAAGAGAGCCCTTCCCCGATCGCGTTCGGCCGACACCGCCCCGGCTGCGCGAAAGCCCTGTTGCCATGCACCGGCATCTGTTCGAGCGATTCATCGCCCGAGTGCCAGCGTCAACAATGCGCTGACGCCTGAGCTCGGGATCACCGGGATGCTCACCGCCGAACGTCTCGCGGCGACCTGAAGTCGCCGGTCCTGAGTAACCGATAGGCATCCAGCCCCTTAACCGCGATGCGATTTCGGCCTGCTTGCTTCGCCTCATACAACGCTTCATCGGCTAACTGGACTGCACCTTGAGGCGTCCTCCCGACGGTAGGCGCGGCCACCCCCACGCCAACACTGATGGTGACCTGCTGCTCGGTGGCCGTAGCGGTGCGGTCTGATGCGATGTGAAGGTCCTGCACTCCCTGACGAAGTCGCCCCGCCATGTCACTTACGGACGCCGGCGCCAAATCGTACAGAATCACTGCGAACTCTTCCCCACCGTAGCGGGCTGCAAGATCCAAAGGCCGACGAGCGAAGCTCTCTACGACGTCTGCCACGCGTCGCAGCGCCACGTCGCCCGCCTGATGGCCAAAGGTGTCGTTGTACCGTTTAAAATGATCGATATCGATCATGAGAATCGCGATTGACCGCTGATCGCGTACCGCGTGCTGCCAAACGCGTAGCAAGTGCTCATCGAAGGCTCTACGGTTCATCAGCCCAGTGAGGCCATCGCGGGCGGCGAGCTGCTTAATGAGCGTACCTTCGAGAAAGCTTCTACGGGACGTTCGCTCTGCGTCGCGAGCGACGATTGCGCCAATGACGCCCGTCACCGTCAGAATCACCAGGCTCTTCACGAGCAAGATGTCGGGAAGATGCATGGCGCCGGCCGCGGCCGCGAACGCAATGATCGCTACCGCACATGTCACTAGGGCCTGCCGAAAAAGCAATCCGGAAAAGAAAAAAGCGGCGATTACGTTTACTGCCAGACCGGCGAGCATCTCCGTCCGACCATCGACGAGTGCTTGTGCGACGAATACTGCGATGAGCGCGCAAAGCGTCGGCACCAGCAGGCGCGCTGCTCGCAGATAGTAGTGCTGATAGTGTCGGCTCCACGCCAACCATGCCAGTGCGACGGAGCTAGGGATCAGTGCGAATACTCGAATCTGAAAGAACACGCTACCAACGCCGCCGCGCCGCACGTCGTCGACTGTGAGGAGAATCGTTAACACAGTCGTCAGGGCGAACCACGTTCTCACCCGCAATCGGGCGTGCTGCAAGTGGGAATCGCGGAACTCCGCCTCCGGCGGGCCGTCAAAGCGCAGGCCGCCCGGACCGCGGCGCAATTCATGGGCGTAGGGGGAGTCAGGGAAGTCGTCGAGCTTCAGGCGCATGGTCGTCTTGGGTGGACAAACGCTGCTCAGGACTACCGGTGAGCTTCGGACGATCGTACCAAGGTTGGGTACGAAATGTTGTCCCCATACTACGCGAGTCATTAATCACAGGTGTATCGGACACTGCGTCAGGCCCGACAGTCCGTGTCGAACGCACGAACCGGTACAACGGTTGTGAACGGTCGCCTGTGATGACTGACTTCGTGAAGTAACGATCACAACCTCGATCGGTCACTGTGTGACGGATTGCTCGCTTCGGGTGCCGCAGACCCGCTCGCGTTGCTCTCCGTCCCCAAGCTGATGCCAAACCGCAGTAATGCCGGTTCCTTTGACGGCTCCCCGGCGGCCTCGCTCGCGCCCGCAACCGAAGCTGCCAAGGCCACTGTGAGGTCCGTCGCATGCGTGGCAAACCACGACCTACACACGTCCGTCATCAGTTGTACGGTGACGCCGGTTGCGGTCAGAACACATGCCGTTCCGACGGAGAGATTCCTTCCGGAGAATCGAGGAGACAATGGTGGGACCCAATTACATGGCGACAGCATTAGCGTGGATGGCGCTTCTCCCGGTTTGCGCAACCATGATCGCGGCGCTCCGCCGTTGGCGTGTAAAGCGCCGGACCTAGATCCTTACATGATGAGTGGACAGCCGCTGATGTCGAACGGTCGACAGCGCATGTTTCAAGCCAGTGTGGCACAAGCGGAAACACCTGTTGGGGCGCGGGTCCGGGTACTGTGCCGCGCCGATGGGACCGCGCTGCGGGCGCATTTTGGGGCACTTACGAGCAATGACCTTCGTCTGCGGTTTTGCCATGTCGTGACACCTGCCGGACTGGACCAATATCTCTCACAGGTCGACTGCGAAGGGACTGTATCGTTTGGTGTGTTCGATGGTACGGCTGCGCTGATTGGGACGGCACAGCTTGCCGTGAACGGAGACCTCGCCGAAATCGGGTTGTCGGTGCTCGAGCAACAGCGGTGCCGCGGAATTGGCACGGCGCTTGTGGAATACGCTGCGGACTATGCGCGGTGCCAAGGCGCGCGCGTCATGTCGCTGCATTGTTTCGCCGATAACATCCCAATCATCCGCCTCGCGCAGCGCGTGGGCATGGCGGTGATATTCGACCGAGGCGAGGCGGACGCGTTCGTGTTCTTAGGATCGCTCGTGCGTCCCGCAGTCCCGCGGGCCTTCGGAGTTGTCGACGCCCGGGCTGCTGGCCACTGTGGCGTGCCCGACCAGGTTTTCGAAAACAATTCGATAGCGCCGGCTGGTGAACCCGCTTCAGGCAAGCTGCGCGTTGGAGGAACGTCACCAGAGGGCGGGCACCGACCGGAGTCACACATGCAAACGATGGAGCTTCGCGTCTATCAGCGCCCGTCCATGCTCGTTAGATTGCTCGAGTCGCTGGTGATGAGCCAGCACTGGGTGTCCGCCGGCGCATGCCGCGTGACAAGCCACAGCGAACTTCCCCTGAGATTACAGACTCTCGCTCGCAAGGCTGAGGCAAATTGTGGAGCCTGGCGGGCGTGGGTGAGCTTCGACGGCGTCCGACTGTTCACGAGTGAGATGTGTATGGACGTGGCCCGACAGTACGGTCACCCGGCGCTGCGGGTGGTCTACTTCTGTGACAGAGGACGACTACAGGGATACGGCCTATGGCTGAGGGGCGCCGGCGGAGAATGGCGACGCTGCGCCGCCCGATCAGAATCTAATGTGTGTCTTCAGCTCCAGGCGGCGACGGCCGGTTAATAGGCAATTGAAATGCCTGGCAGGCCGCTGGGCGTATAGATGCGGTTGCGGCGGCTGACCGCGAGTAGCTTCAGTCTCTTGCTGATAATGTGTTCAGAGGCGGGGACAACTCGACCTGCCCGCCTTTTGATGTCATCCGATGGAGCTGCGTCCGCCTAGCGACTAGGATCGGCCTGGCTGCAGATCGTTGCGGGTGAGCAAGAGATCATCGAACTGCCGCGCCGCGCGGCGTGTCACTGCCCGCAAGTATTACATCATACAGACGCGACGAATCGCATCCAGCAGTTCCTCGGTTGAAACCGGCTTGTTGAGAACCACTACACGGCTGGTACCAGTCAGGTCCAAGGCGGCGGCGGACGTATCGCCGGTGAGGATTACCGCCGGGACGGGAAAGGCGAACTTGTCGCGCACCAGGCGGATACCATCCGTTCCGAACTCCAATCCACCTAGTTGGAAATCGCTGATCACGGCGGTTGGCGGTTCGGTCATCGTCGCCAGCTGGGCCGCGACCTCGGCCAGACCGCCAGCAGCCTCGACGCGGAAACCCTCGAGTCCGAGAAGCAGCGCCATTGCGTTGCGCACCGCTGCATCATCTTCGATCAGGAACAGCCGCTGACCAATCGCCCCGGCGCGTATCGTCGCCGGACCTGGTATTTGCGCGCGCGCAGGCGCCACCGGAAGGTCGAGATAGAACCGGGTGCCGACGTCGACCTGAGATCTAACCTGTACATCGAGCTTCAATAGCGCCGCGATCCGCCGCACAGTGCCTAGACCAAGCCCGAGACCGCCGCGCGTCTCGCGCCCCGGACGGTCAACCTGGCAGAAATCTTCGAAAATACGAGGTAGATCCGCGGCCGGAATGCCGAGACCCGAATCCTCGACCGCTACGGTTACGCGATCGATCGATCCACTCGCAATCAGGCGGACGTGCCCGGAATCCGTATACTTGATCGCATTCGCGACCAGGTTGTCGAGCAATTGCCGCAGCAGCGTTTTGTCCGTGCGGACGTGATCGCGGCACGACGTTACCTCGAACACCAGGCCCTTTTCGCGAGCCGGCACGTCGAAGTCCGCACGCATCTCGTCCAAAAGCACTGCGATCGGAATCGCCTCGAATTTGGGCTCTACCGTGCCCGACTCGAGTTTGCTGACGTTTAAGACCTTGCCAACCAGTGCCGATACCAAATCGAGCGCCCGCGCTTCTTCGCGCAGTATGTCCTCGATTTCCGGCGGCACTGTGCGGCGCCGCATCGCGGTGTTCAACAGGCGAAGTGCTTGTAGAGGCTGCCGCAGATCGTGACTTACCGCCGCGAGGAAGCGGCTCTTGCCTACGTTCGCCTGATCCGCAACGTCGCGCGCCGCGGTGAGCGTGGCGGCAACGAGCTGGTGCTCTGTCGCGTCATGCACCGTTGCGGCGATCAGGAGTCCGATGGGCGTTTCGATCGGCGCCAAGCGGACGTCGGCCTGAAATCGGGTACCGTCGCGCCGTAACCCGTAGATCGGTACTCCGCGGGCCCGCATATCCCGCACCGTCGGGTGATCCAAGTAGGCGCGACGATGCTGCAAGTGACCCGCGCGAAAGTCGGGCGGAATCAACGTCTCGACGGTGACACCGGTCATGGCGTCGTCGCCGTATCCGAACACACGCCGGGCCTCGCGATTCGCGAACACGACCCGGCCGCTTGCTTCAGCAAGAATGAGTGGCTCGGGGAACTGATCGACCAGCGTCGACCACGGCAGATCTGAATTCGCGGACATACCGATTTGCTGCGGCCCACGGGCCACCAGATACTGGCACTATGCAACAACGCCCGTTACACCGGCAACCGCGACGGCCAATTCGGCGACCGCTGGGGCCAACACGCCGTCCACGGGTCGAGGGCCGGCAGTCTGCCCAGACACTCTGTGAACACCGCCCCCTGAAGCGACCAGTGGCAGGCTGCTCAATCGCGTCCTCCTGCTGTTCGAACCCACTGAAAAGCTTGTGGAATTTGGCACGATCGAGGTTTCGTTGATCTGTAGGCATTTGTGCACCCACCTGGGTCGCGAACCTGCCGCTCATCGTCGCCCAGTTCGCGTGTAAAGAAATGGATGCTCGATGCGGATACGTGCATCGCGTTGCTCAAGCGCCTGCCCCGTGACCTCGTCGAGCGGCTGCAGACGAAAGCCGTCGGCGATGTCGGGATCTCCACGACCACCCTGGCAGAGCCGTACTATGGCGGCGCAGGGAGTGCGCGCCGTGGCCAGAATGGCGTCGCCCTCGACCAGTCTCCGCGGCTGCTCGACATCGCCACGATCGATGAGATTGCCGCGGACTGCTGTGGGTTGGCGCGTGCCGCGCTCGAGGCCGACGGAATGCCGATCGACCCGCTCGATGCAGCCATCGCGGGGCACGCCTGGAGTCTCAATGTGGTGCTCGTGACGCACAGCGTCAGCGATTTCCGGCGGGTCGCGGGCTTTCGCGTCGGTGATTGACGATAGAGCAAGCGAACACCGCGACGCGCATTAGACGTTGAGTCTCAAGCGCGCGGCGGGACATCGCCTGTACGCGCCAGCAGAGTTCCAATCAGCCCCGCTTCCGAAGGTGCAGCCATGCAGATGCCCCCGATCCTTTATGGGACGGCTTGGAAGAAGTTGGATACTGCGCGCCTTGTGGCAGTCGCGATCCGGCAGGGGTTCCGCGGCATCGATACCGCCTGCCAGCCGAAGCACTACCACGAGCCTGGCGTCGGGGAAGGGATTGCTGCGTGCCTCGGTCGCTCGCTCGCTCGCGCCGACCTCTATGTCCAGACCAAGTTCACTTCGGTCTCCGGCCAGGACCCCGCCAACATTCCCTACGACAAGACGGCCCCCCTGGCGACCCAGGTCGCCGAATCATTCGCGGTCTCGCTCCGGAACCTTCGGATGTCCTACGTCGATGGACTCGTACTTCACGGCCCGCTATCCACGATGCAAGGGACCCTCGAGGTTTGGCGGGCGATGGAGTCTCTCGTCGACGATGACGCTGTCCGACGTCTCGGCATCAGCAACTGCTATCAGCTTGGCGAGCTCGAGGCCCTTCACCGGGCTGCCCGGATCAAGCCGACCGTCGTCCAGAACCGCTTCTACCCCGACACCGGCTACGACCGAGAGATACGCGCGTTCTGCCAGCGGCACGGCATCGTCTACCAGAGCTTCTGGACGTTGACCGCAAACCCTCATCTGCTCAGCCATCGCACCGTGACCACGATCGGATCGGCACATGGTCGAACGCCGGCCCAAATTCTGTTCCGTTACCTTAATCACTCCGGCGTCGTGCCGTTGACAGGTACCCGGTCCGAGACCCACATGCGCGAAGACCTCGCGATTTTCAGTTTCGAGCTGACGCCCGCGGAGCGCGCTGCGATCGACGCCCTGCTTTGACAGGGCTTTTCGATCGGGCTTCACACCGCGCGTAATACCGGCACGCTCGGGGCCCACCCATGAGTCGAGTTACACGGATCAAGCAGACACCCTGGTCCGATTCGACAAATGAGCGGGGTACGAGCTGTGAGTTTTCTACGTAGTGCACCTTCGAACGGCGCTTGATGCAGCGCACAACTCATAGCTGGGATGCGCGCCGCGCGGATCGTCATGCCGGTGGCGGCGGAGCGCGGAAATAGGGTCTATCGTAGTCACTAGGAACGCCGTACCCGCACGTCGGGTACGAGAAAAATCCGCAAGGGAGACCCTACCGTTGGCCCGTGCCGCACCGCGCGTCGATACCTTTCCACAACTGCTGCTGCATCACGCACGCACCCGTCCGCAGCGCCCGGCCCTGAGAGAGAAAGACCTCGGCATCTGGCAAACCTGGACTTGGCGACAGTTCGCTGAGGAGTCGGGGGCTCTGGCCCACGCCTTCCACGAGCTCGGCTTGCGGCGCGGCGACCACATGGCGATCGTCGGTGAGAACCGACCACACCTGTACTGCGCGATGATGGCCGCGCAGATGCTCGGCGCGATACCGGTGCCGCTATATCAGGATGCAATCGCGGACGAGATGGTCTACGTCTTCGAAGACGCGGCGATCAGGTTGGCCGTCGTCGAGGACCAGGAGCAGCTCGACAAGATGCTAGATGTGCGCGTCCGCCACCCGGCGCTCACTCACGTCGTGTTCGGGGATCCACGCGGTCTGCGGCACTACGATGCACCTGGTCTCGTCGCGCTCGATAGGTTGATCGCACGGGGCGTGGAACTTCGCCTGCAGCAACCGGGGTTCGTCGAGGCGCAGATCGCGCTCGGCACCGCCGAGGACACCGCGACACTGTTCTATACCTCTGGAACGACTGGCCGCGCCAAGGGCGTCGTTCAGACCCATGCGGCGCTGATAGACCGCGCCCGCGCGGCCGCCGAACTCGATCACCTGACCGTCGACGAGGAGGTGCTGGCCTACCTTCCACTCGCCTGGATCGGCCAGTACATCTTTTCGTACGCCCAGGCATTGGTCGTGGGCTATACGGTGAACTGCCCGGAATCGCCGTCGACGGTTACCAACGATTTGCGAGAGATCGGACCGACCTACTACTTTGCGCCGCCGCGCGTGTTCGAAGGCCTACTCACGCAGGTGACGATCCGGATGGAGGACGCGGCAAGCCCGAAACGGCGCTTGTTTGGGTGGGCGATGGCGGTCGGCGGGCGCATCGGCGGAGCGATGCTCGACGGCAAGCCGGTCGGTGCCATCGATCGTCTGCGGCATGCGCTCGCCGACCTGTTGGTATTCGGGCCGCTGCGCAACCAGCTTGGCTTCAGTCGCGTGCGCGTTGCCTATACGGCGGGAGAGGCGATCGGGCCCGATCTGTTCGCGTTCTACCGATCGATCGGGGTCAATTTAAAGCAACTGTACGGCTCGACTGAGACCGCAGTGTTCGTCTGCATGCAGCCCGATCGGCAGGTGCGTGCAGGATCGGTCGGACCACCGGTGGAGGGCGTGGAGTTGCGTCTCGCCGACAACGGCGAGGTACTGGTGCGCAGCCCGGGTCTCCTCAAGGAGTATTACCGCAATCCGCAAGCGACCGCAGCGGTCAAGGACGTTGAGGGCTGGTACCACACGGGTGACGCCGGCATTCTTGACCCCGACGGTCACTTGCGAATCATCGACCGCGCCGCCGACGTCGGCCGCCTGGAAAGCGGCGCGCTCTTTGCCCCGAAGTACCTCGAGAACAAACTCAAGTTCTTTGCTCATATCAAGGAAGCTGTCGCCTTCGGCAACGGCCGCGACCGTGTCTGCGTCTTCGTCAACATCGACTTCGAGTCGGTCGGCAACTGGGCCGAGCGCCGCGGCCTGGCCTACGCAGGCTACGCCGACTTGGCCAGCAAAACGGAAGTGCTCGATCTCGTCGGGAGCCGCGTCGCCAAAGTCAATGCCGACCTTGCGGCCGACCCACAACTCGCGTCCTCGCAGATCCATCGCTTTCTCGTGCTGCACAAGGAACTCGACCCCGACGACGAGGAACTGACGCGCACGCGCAAGGTGCGCCGGCGCTTCATCGCCGAGAAGTATGCCATTCTGGTGGACGCGCTTTATTCGGACCGCGGATCGCAATACGTTGAGACGCTGGTCAAGTTCGAGGACGGTCGCAGCGGCGTGGTCAGCGCGACGTTAGCAATCCGTGACGCGAGCGTTTGCGCGCCTCCCGCGGCGCGGACGAAGGCAGCATGACTACGGAAGGAGGCGTCCAGGATCAATCCGGTGTGCGGCCGGGACAAGGAAGCCGGGCGACTGAGCGTCGGATCGGCGACGTGCTGCTGCGCGTCGATCGTATCTCGCTGTCCTTTGGCGGCGTCCGGGCACTAGCGGACGTCGCCTTCGACGTCCGCGAAGGCGAGATCCGTGCGGTGATCGGCCCGAACGGAGCAGGCAAGAGCTCGATACTCAACGTCATCAATGGCGTCTATGTCCCCCAGCAGGGCCGGATCAACTACCGCGGCGTGGACTTCGACCGGATGAACCCGCATCGCGCCGCGCAGATGGGGATCGCCCGTACGTTTCAGAATCTCGCCCTTTTCAAGGGCATGAGCGTGCTCGACAATCTGATGGCGGGGCGCAATCTTCGCATGCACGCCGGCATCCTCGCGCAGGCGCTGCGTATCGGGCCGGCGGAACGCGAGGAGCTCAAGAACCGAGCCGTCGTCGAGCAGATCATCGACTTCCTCGAGATCCAGCCCTGGCGTCGCCATCCTGTCGGCCGGCTGGCCTACGGGCTGCAGAAACGCGTCGATCTCGGCCGCGCGCTGGCGCTCGAGCCGACACTGCTACTGCTCGACGAGCCTATGGCGGGAATGAACCACGAGGAAAAGCAGGACATGAGCCGCTTCATTCTCGATGTCAACGACGAATTTGGTACAACCATCGTCCTGATCGAGCACGACATGGGCGTCGTGATGGACATCTGTGACCGCGTTGTCGTGCTGGACTACGGCAAGAAGATCGGCGATGGCACGCCGGATGAGGTGCGCGACAACCCCGAGGTGATCGACGCCTATCTCGGCACCTGCCACTGAGATCCGCGCACCATGGGCTTTCTCCTTGAGACGTTGATTGGCGGCCTGATGACGGGCCTGCTGTACTCGCTGGTAGCGCTCGGCTTCGTGTTGATCTTCAAGGCTTCCGGCGTGTTCAACTTCGCGCAAGGGGCGATGGTGCTGTTCGCGGCTCTGGCGATGGCGCGCTTTGCCGAGTGGATCCCCAGAATCGCGCACATCCACAGCAAGGCTGCCAGTAATCTCCTTGCCTTTGCGGCGGCGCTGACGGTGATGGTCGTCCTGGCCTGGCTGATCGAAAAGCTGGTGCTCCGCAAGCTGGTCAACCAGGAAGGTGTCACTCTGCTAATGGCCACGCTCGGCATCGCTTATTTTCTTGAAGGCTTTGGTCAGATGCTGTTCGGCAGCGACATCTACAAGATCGACGTCGGCCTGCCCAAGGATCCGATATTCCTGCTTGAACGGGTTTTCCCGCGCGGCGTGCTGGTCAACAAGGAAGACCTGTACGCCGCAGCAATTGCCGCGGCGCTCGTCATTGCGCTCAGCCTGTTCTTCCAGAAGACCGCCACCGGGCGCGCGTTGCGAGCGGTGGCCGACGATCACCAGGCCGCACAGTCGATCGGGATTCCGCTCAACCGCATCTGGGTGATCGTCTGGAGCGTGGCCGGCTTTGTGGCGCTCGTCACTGGCATCATCTGGGGCAGCAAGCTCGGCGTGCAGTTCTCGCTGTCGGTGGTGGCGCTCAAAGCGCTGCCAGTGGTCCTGCTCGGCGGGCTGACCTCTGTACCGGGTGCGATCGTTGGCGGAATGATCATCGGCGTGGGTGAGAAGGTATCGGAGGTGTACCTCGGCTCGCAGATCGGCGGTGGGATCGAGTATTGGTTCGGCTACGTGCTTGTCCTGTTTGTGTTGCTGTTCAGGCCGCAAGGCCTGTTCGGCGAGAAAGTTATCGATCGGATCTGATCCATGCTCTACCGGGAAAACGGCCAGTTCAAGACGAGCTACCGGGCTGACCAGCAGGTCTTCCCGATCACCCAGGACCGAATCGGCATTGCGCTGCTGCTCGCCTTCGTGATCATTGTCATTCCGGTGATCGCGCCCGAGTACCTGTTCCGCGCGATCCTGATTCCATTCCTGATCCTGTCGCTCGCGGCGCTCGGGCTGAACATCCTGGTGGGATACTGCGGCCAGATTTCGCTTGGTGCTGGTGCAATGATGGCGGTCGGGGCCTACGCGGCATACAACTTCCAGGCGCGTCTCGCGGGTATGCCCCTGCTTGCGTCGCTGCTACTCGGCGGCGTGTGCGCCACCGTGATGGGCGTGGTGATCGGCATCCCGAGCCTGCGAATAAAGGGCCTGTATCTCGCAGTCGCAACGCTGGCTGCTCAGTTCTTCGTTGACTGGGCCTGCCTGCGCATCCCGTGGCTCACGCACGGTTCGTCCTCGGGCTCGGTCAGCGTCGCAACGCTCAGGATGCAAGGCCTGCAAATCGAGAGCCCTGTGCGGAAATACCTATTCTGCCTCGTGTTCCTCGTGGTCTTTGCGATGCTGGCCAAGAACCTGGTGCGCGGCCAGATTGGGCGCGAGTGGATGGCGACCCGCGACATGGACGTGGCCGCTGCGGTGATCGGCATCCGTCCGGCGTACGCCAAGCTGACCGCGTTCGCGGTCAGCTCGTTCATCCTAGGTGTGGCCGGCGCGCTGTGGGGATTCGTGCACCTAGGTTCGTGGGAGCCAGCCACCTTCTCGATCGACCGCTCCTTTGAGCTGCTGTTCATTGTGATCATCGGCGGGCTAGGCTCGATCATGGGCAGCTTCTTTGGCGCTGCGTTCATCGTCGTGTTGCCGATCCTGCTGACCCGTTTGCCGCAGTGGTTTGGTATCCCGATCGATACCGCGCTTGCATCGCACCTTACGTACATGATTTTCGGTGCCCTGATCGTGTTTTTCCTGATCGTCGAGCCACATGGCCTCGCGCGGCTGTGGTCCACGGGCAAAGAGAAGCTGCGCTTGTGGCCATTTCCGCACTGATTGTTCACCTTGCCGGTGAGTGCTTGATCCACCGCCTCTGGAGTGGGCTTGACCCGCTTTCGTGGACCCTTCAGGGTCACACGGAGAGGTGTCAATCATGGCGAAGGGTCACAAGCGGT
>Ga0209415_10002960_pt1 | contig 31767 bp, 25 predicted proteins | sample PeaSoiSIISIP2007_FD_187696 | JGI IMG/M metagenome (GOLD analysis project Ga0209415, IMG submission 187696) | Peat soil microbial communities from Weissenstadt, Germany - SII-SIP-2007 (SPAdes) (version 2) | ecosystem: Environmental > Terrestrial > Soil > Wetlands > Peat | place: Germany... | reverse complement strand
CCCGATGGCAAGTACATCGCCTACCGCGCCCAGCAGCGTCCGGGATACGAGAGCGACCGCTTCCGGCTGATGCTGTACGACCGCAAGACGGGGGAGAAGAAGAATCTGACGGAGAACTTCGATCATTGGGTCGGATCATTTGGCTGGGCTGGGCCACACGAGATTGACCTGACTGCCGAAGATGAGGGCGAGTCCCCGATTTACTACTTCTTCCCGGAACTCTGCCCCAATGGCTGTTATCCAATCAAAGTCATGGATGGGTTCAACGACGACATTGCCGCCGGAGAAAACACCGTCGTAGGGAAGCAAGTTATTCATCTCTCGGAACTCATCGTCTTTAGCCGGATGTCTATTCAAGGTCCGTCAGAGCTTTTCACAGCCGAACATGGTGATTACGCGGTTGGTTTCGACAGGATATCGGCGATCCTTCGAGGGGAATCCAAAGAACCGCTGCCTAAGAATGCGATGGCAAAGCCGCGCCAACTCACTCATCTCAACGACGCCGTCCTCTCCCAAGTCGCCATGTCCCCGCTCGAACCCTTCTGGTTCGACGGTGCTAAGGGCGACAAAGTGCAAGGCTTCCTGGTTAAGCCGCCAAACTTCGATCCCTCCAAGAAGTACCCCGTAAAGTTCCTCCTCCACGGCGGCCCGCAGGGCGCCTGGGGAGACGACTGGTCCTACCGCTGGAATCCTGAACTCTTCGCCGCCAACGGATACGTGGTCATCATGATCAACTTCCACGGCTCGACCGGCTACGGGCAGAAGTTCATTGACGCCATCAACGGCGACTGGGGAGGCGCTCCGTTTGAAGACCTGATGAAGGGCCTTGACTACGCCGAGAAGACTTATCCGTTCATTGATAAGGACCGCGAGTGCGCGCTGGGCGCGAGCTTTGGCGGATACATGGCCAACTGGGTGCTCGGCCACACCGACCGCTTCAAGTGCATCGTCTCGCACGATGGCACGTTCAACAATGAATCCGACTATGGCACGACCGAAGAGCTGTGGTTCAACGAATGGGAGTTTAAGGGCACGCCGTGGACGAACCGAGAGCTGTACCGGAAATGGTCTCCGCATTTGTTCGCGACGAATTTCAAGACGCCGACGCTGGTCGTTCACGGGCAGCTCGACTACCGCCTCGACGTGAGCGAAGGTTTCCAGCTCTTCACCACGCTGCAGCGCCTAGGCGTGCCGTCCAAGATGCTCTACTTCCCCGACGAAGGCCACTGGGTCCTGAAGCCGCAGAATTCGCAGCTTTGGTACAAGACGGTCAACGACTGGGTGGACCAGTGGACGAAGAAGTGATGCAGACAGGTTTCAAGGTTTCAGAGTTTCAAGGTTTCAAGGAAAAAAGACGAGGTCGTCCTCTGGAGTCATTGAAACCTTGAAACATTGAAACCTTCGTGGCCCTACTTGTAGACTTCCGGCACGAAATTCTGTTCGTGCATGGGCGGCCGGACGTACTTAACCCCCTCCAGCGGCGGAAGCTTCAGCGGCTCCGGCGTCAAATCTTCGTAAGCAATCTGCGACAACAGGTGGCTGATCACGTTCAGCCGCGCACATTTCTTGTTGTCTGCGTTCACCACGTACCAGGGAGCCTGTTTGATATCCGTGTGCGCAAACATCTCGTCCTTGGCGCGCGAGTACTCCACCCAGTGCCGTCTCGATTCCAGGTCCATCGGGCTCAGCTTCCAGCGTTTGGTGGCGTCTCTCATGCGGTCCTGAAAGCGGCGTTCCTGCTCTTCATCGCTCACCGAGAACCAATACTTGAGCAGGATGATCCCTGAACGCACCAGCATGCGCTCGAACTCCGGGCAGCCGTGCAGGAATTCGAGGTACTCGTTTTCCGTACAGAAACCCATCACGTGCTCAACGCCAGCGCGGTTGTACCAACTGCGGTCGAGCAGAACCATCTCCCCGGCCGCCGGCAAATGCGCCACATAGCGCTGGAAGTACCACTGCGTCTTTTCCCGTTCGGTGGGAGTACCCAGCGCCACCACGCGGCACACGCGCGGATTCAGGCTCTCCGTGATCCGCTTGATCGCGCCGCCTTTCCCCGCCGCATCCCGCCCCTCGAAGATGGCCACCAGTTTCAGCCCCTTCTGCCGGATCCACTCCTGCAATTTAACCAGCTCAATTTGCAGCCGCCACAACTCATCGTTGTAGACGCAGTCTTTGCCCAGAGTCAGGATGCGGGTAGAGCCATTCACCGGAACCGCGCCGTGCTTGGTCTTCGCCGAAGTTTTCTCCGAGTCCAAGTCCAAAGCCCGTTTTTGCGTCATATTCAATTCCAGGATTCGCCAGACTGGGGATGCCCTGACCAAATCATCGGCATGACGGACCAGTGTCCTTAATCGTTGTCTCCGCCGGAGCCTGAGGAGCTTCGACCTTCGGCAACTCTGGGATTGAATCACAAGTTCGAGAGGGCGCATCGTCGGCAACGGCGGTTCCGTTCATGCCGGAGTTCGCGTCCGCACTGGAAGCAGTATCCAGACACGGCCCGGAACAGGAACTCTGGTTCGCCGCCGCGTCATCCACCAGAGCAACTTCAGGAACCGCAAACAGCAAGTCCGGCAAGCTTTGTGAGGCCGGCGTTTGCGAATCGGTCTGCGGACCAAAGTGCGGACCTCGCCGCACCGGCCCGCCCTTAATTCCGCCGTTGTTCGTCGGGCCAGTAACTATAGCCGCCACGGCCTCCATCTGAACCTGCGCAGTCGAAGATCCAGCACTCACCGTGATGAACACATCGCACGGGCCCACGCTTCCGGCAGAGGGAACCATGGAAGCCAGTCCATCCTGCGTGCTCGCAACCTGCGTCTCCGACGATCCAAGGACAATAGGCATGCCGTTTTCCGGGACTCGCGCCAGCGTGGTCAGAAAGGCGACGTTCACTCCCATTAGAGGATTCGAAGCAGCCGATCCGTCCGTCACTCGCATCACCAGTGGCTGAAACGATTGTCCAGCCGGCACAACCTGCGGCGATCCGCTCACCGTCTCCAGCGTCCACAGCGAAGCCGGCGTGGAGAACAAAGTAAAGGTCTGGCACGGCGAATTATTCGGAGCTACACAAGCGCTCACCTGCACATCGGCATTTTGATTCGTGATCTGCGCCGTGATGGTGGCGAATCCTGAGCCGTTGGTGGTTCCACTGCTCGCCGAAAGCGCAGCCGTGCCCTTGGTGAGTGCGAAATTGATCGCGACATTCGCTTTGGGCACGCCCAGATCCAACGCTTCCACCGTGAGCGGAACCGCGAGCGTCGCGCCTTGTCCCACCCAGCGCGTCGGCGCGACCGCAACCAGATCGAGCGCGGACGAGATTCCCACCACCGTAGTCTGCTGCGACTGCGGCGGCGAATACGATGCTGGAGCCAGAGCGATCGTAATCGTACTCTGTCCAGTCGTAGTGGGAGTCACCCAGCTGGAAGATTCTCCCGCCTCATCGCTCAGCACCGAACAGGAAGAGGTTCCGCCGCACACCGAAAACTGCAAGCCGATAGTCGCGCTCCAGGCAATCGTTGCCCCGCTCACTGGCGTAACTCCATCGGCGGCAACCGCCCGCACGCGAATGGGATTGGCGGCTGCGGCTCCAACTGGCGTTGCCGGTTCCGCACCTTGCAGCAAAAGCAACTGGTCCGTGGCCAGAGCTCCATAGCTCAGCGCATCCGTCATTTGCGAAAAAGCGCCGCTCACCGGATCCGCAACCAGGATCGAAGCCGTTCCATCCTGCACTCCCGAAGGCATTGCCACCTCGATCTGGCTCGCCGAAGCAGAAAGAGTGTTGCCGTTGTTGCCGGAGACACTGACCTGCAGCCCCGGTTTGAATCCGATGCCATGCAGGGCAGTTACGCCGCCAGCAAGACTCAGACGCGGCGGCGTAACCGTATCCGAATAAAGGATGCTGGCTCGGTAGAAATAGTCCGGACGACCGTCGCCACGGAAGTCCGCCACTCCCACTCGGAAGGTTTCCGAAACGCTGAACTGGGCATCCAAGCGCGTCATTCCAAAAGTGTTCGAGTTGAATGCCGAAGGTGTCGACGCCGGTGCTGGATCGCCACTCTGGTCGCTCAATTCCCAAATCCCAATTACGGGAAACAGTTTGGCTTCGGTGGGTGTGCCGCTTTCGTCGAGAGCGGTCACCGCAATCGAGGCCGTCCGGTTCGCCTGGGCTGCAAATTCGAAGAAATCTGCGCAGCCGTAGCCCGAGATCCACGAGCCCCATCCACTGCCCTGCGGCAGCCCCGCAGGATTCGCGTAAGTGGATCCACTCCCGGGATGCGTTTGTGCGGTTTCATCCTGCAACATCAGAATGTCCCGTTCCGCATTCGACCCACTCGTCACCGTGACCACCACCGGAGCGAACGAACCCGAAGGTGCTACCTGTGTGGGAGCATACGGCTCAACACCCGGTGACCATTCCGGGTCCAGCGCTTCCACGCTCAACTGGTATTGGGCGAGATTTTGCCCAGCTGGAATCGTCAGTTGGCCGAGATCAAAAAACCCTTCGAGCGAGGGGTCGCTCCCTCCCCACCGGTCATAGCGAAGGCCATTGGCATCCACGTATCCAGTAATGATGTTGCCCGCGTTGCCGTGAAATGCGAATCCGGAAACGGAAGTCACAACGTATTGCCGCGAGGGCTCGTTTGAGATCATCAACCGGGCAACCACATTGACGCCCTGCATTGGCTGCACCGCGTTTCCGGATGCGTCGGTGAAATACACGCTGCCGTAAACTCTGCCCGCCGGTTGCGGGTTCACGCTGGTTGGATAAAGCCGCGCGAGCGCGTCCATGTCATCCATTTTGGGGACAGCCGCGTTGGGATAGCAGAGGCTGATCGGCACGCAGTTCCCCGGATCGATAAAGTGCATCACTGGAAATCCCGCAAAATCGGCGCTGGTTGGAACTGGCGCCCTTGTCAACACGTTCACATTGGCCTGCGACCATCCCAAGCCCACAACGCGCCCCAGGACGCGCACCAGTCGGTATTGAACGTCGGGCAACTGCGTACTGGTGGCCGCGCAAACTCCGTTGATCACCAGCAACGCATGCGCAATGTTCCCGCCCGTGGAGAAGTTGTCCGGGCCTCCATACACGGCGTTGGTGAAACAGTCGGCCAGGTCTCCCGCACCCTGTCCCAGCAGCGCGTCGGTGACCGTTCCGTCGTAGTCGTAAACGACTCCAACCGGAGTGCTAGTAGCTGAAGGTGTAATGTCCGCAGGGGCTGTGATCGTTCCACTACTATCGACCGCGATATTGCTGCCGTTCACGTCTTCGGCAAGATGCCCGCCCTGCGATGCGGCGAGCGCAACCCCGGAAATGCTTGTCCAGGTGCTGAAAGCCGTAGCAACCAGAGCATCGGCCTGCGCACCGGTCAAAATGGGGCTCAGGTTCCCCTGGTCGGTGAAGTACTCGACCGAGCCGTTCGCCCAAACCAGCGCTTGTCCTTCAACTCCGGCAGCATAGCCGGACCCCGCGACAAAGGCCGGACCTCCAGCGCGGCTGACAACGACACTGCAGATCACCAAAGCAGTAATCACCAGCATTCGCCTGCGCATGACTCACTCCTCTTCACTTCTGGCACTACGGATGGCCCGCTCCAATTGGACGACGCTCGCTTTGGCAACGGGCACACGCGGCTGCACAGACGAAGCGTTTTGCACTCCAATAGCAGGGTTCCGCTCGACAACGTTTTTCCCGATGGAGTCGAGAGCAACTTGCCCCATCGATCCACCTACGGGGCTGGTAAAGCCCAAACGACTCGCTGGATATAAGAAGATCAAAATGTGCTGGCCCTTGTTCATCGGCCGCTGCATGGCCCACGCCCCCGCCCACTCGTGAATGGTGAGAACCTGTCCACGCTCGACCCCGGCAATCGCCTCGTCCACGCGAAAACTCAACTGCACCCCTGGAATCGCTCCGGGAACTTCCCGATCGGCGGCCGAAGACCGCATGGCGCCGTCGAGCACCGTGCCGGCAAATACCATCCCTGCCCGTCGCGAAAGCTGTCTCCATTGCGGACCGAGAACGCGCTCAGCAATGACTTGATCCGATTGCTGCGCAGCGGCCCGACTCGACAGCAAGGCCGACAAACCGGCAAGAACAACCACCAAGACACATCTTGACGCACTCATAGCGACTCTCTTTCTGGAGGGAACGGGACCGGGAAAGGTCCTGGGAGTGGAATCAGACTACTGCGTAAGGGATCAAGCGGATGTGCGGGCCATCACTGCGGTTTTGTGATGAATGGTTACGAAAACTCGAGAGGCTATTTCCTATAGCGGCGGTTCGCCTTCTTGGCCGCCTTCCGTTGCGCCTTCTCGTACTTCTTCATCATTTTTCTCTGTTTCTTGTTGGCCTTGTTCAACATCTTTTGCTGCTTCTTGGCTGCCTTCCGGGACTGGCGCTCATTTTCTGCAACACTGATGCGTTGACCTTGCGCCGTCATCGCCCCTGCCAGACTCAAGGCGACCAGCAGAATGAAAGCAGCAATTCGTCTCATAACGTCTCCGAACGGAGGATTCTTCAGCGATCTTACACCGAAGCTGCACCCGGGCGGCACACAAGGCATTACTTCTGTAATCCGACTTCTGCTAGTGAATCGTCTTCGTCTTCCGCGACATGTAATCCATTAGCAAATACTGCCCCAGCGTATACGGCGTAGTGAAGTAGGCCTTGCCGCGGCACATCTCAGTCACCTTCTGTACGAACTGCACCAGCCCAAAATCCGACGCCAGCATGAACGTGTTGATCAGCACGCCCGCTCGTTTGCACTTCGACACTTCTTCCAGCGTCTGGCTGACCACCAACGGGTCGAGCCCGAATGCATTCTTGTAAATGCGCCCGTCTTCCAGCGTCAGTGCCGACGGTTTGCCGTCGGTGATCATGACGATCTGTTTCATGTCTTTGCGCTGCCGCTGCAGGATGCGCTGCGCCATGCGCAGTCCCTCGCGCGTGTTCGTGTAGTAAGGACCAACCTTTACCCGCGCCAGTTGCGAGAGCGGCACTTCTTCCGCCGAATCGTGAAACAGCACCAGCGACAGCGAGTCTCCCGGATACTGCGTTCGAATCAGTTGCGACAGCGCCATCGCGACTTTCTTCGCTGGAGTGAAACGATCCTCCCCATACAAAATCATCGAGTGCGAGCAGTCGAGCATCAGTACGGTTGCGCATGACGACTGGTACTCGCACTGATGTACCTGCAAGTCGTTGTATTCGAGATTCAGAGGAAGCCCCAGCCCTTCGCGCTGAATTGCTGAAGAAAGTGTAGCCGTGATGTCGAGGTTCAAAGTGTCGCCAAATTCATACTGTTTCGCGGCGCCGCTCGCCTCGATGCCCGTAGCCATGTCGCGCGTGTCATGACGTCCAAAACTCGACTTGCCCAGCGACCCCAACAGATCCCGCAGCGCTTTGAATCCCAGGAAGTCCAGGCTCTTGTCGGTAATTTCGAACTTCGCCTGCTGCTGCGCGTCGCCAACTTGCCCACCCACGCTCGACTGTTTCGCCGGATCATGAGGTTGATCGATTGAGATGTAATCCTCCTGCTGCATGCGCTCGATCAGCTTCTCGATCAACTCCTCGAGTTCACCCTCCATCTGCATCTGCTGCAGACGGTCACGCATCTCTTCGTCGAACATCTCACCATTCAGCAGCGCTTGTTCAAGCGCACGCCGCAACTCGTCGAGCGTGTGCTCGCCTTCCGGCAACTGGTACCAGTAGTTGTCGTTGAATCCGCTCTGCAGAAAATAGTCGGACAGCGCACTGAGCAGGTCTTCCATGCTCATTTCGCTGGCCGGATCAGGAACGTACTTGCTGTAGCGGATGCGTTTCATAAGGGCAGCTATCAGCTATCAGTTGTCAGCTTTCAGTCGTAATCCACTCGCTCGTCACCGCGAACTTCATTGATTCCAAAACGCTCTTACTGATAGCTGATAGCTGATGGCTGAGAGCTAATTGAATCCTCTCTTCCGCCCAAACCCCGGCTCGTCCCGCTCAAACGAAGGCTTTTCAACGATCTTCGGAGGCTTCTCCCCCGCCGTAAACACCCGCTCCTCGTTGCGTCCAATCTTCTTGTGCGCGTGCAGCCCTTCCAGGACGAACTCCGCCGCCGATACCTGCATCTCGGAGCTGTCTTTCGGCCCGACATTCAGCTTGACGAGTTTTTCCATCAGCCCTTGAATCTGCCTCAGCCCTTCGAGCACTTCCTCGGCCCCGGCATTGTCGCTGAGTTGAATCTCGCCGCCCAGATCGAACCACTGCACCACCTGATTCAGGTTGACCCCGTGCAGATGCGTATCGAAAGTCTTCGCGATCGCCGTGCGGATCAACTCCCGGCTCACATGGTCCGCGCCCTTTATCTCGCCTTCGTATTCCAGTTCCAGTTTGCCGGTGATCGCCGGCAGCGCGGCGTAGATGTCGCTGATCCGCGGCACGATGAATTCTTCCTGATGCGTCAAAGCCCGCCGTTCAGCATTCGAAATCACGTTCTCAATCGCTGAAATCGGCAGCCGCTGGCTCACACCCGACCGCTTATCGACCTTCTTGTCGTCGCGCGCCGCAAACGCGATCCGCTCGATCACTTCCTGCACGTATTTCGGAATATGCAGCCGCGACACATCGTCGTCAAACGTGCGTTCAATCCACGCTTCCTGCGCGGTAATCTCGATCCCTTCTTCCACCGTCGCCGGATAGTGCGTGCGAATCTCCGACCCGATGCGATCCTTCAGCGGCGTAATAATCTTGCCGCGCGCCGTATAGTCCTCCGGGTTGGCGCTGAACACAATCGCCACATCCAGCGGCAGCCGGATCGGATATCCCTTAATCTGCACGTCGCCTTCCTGCATGATGTTGAACAGTCCGACCTGAATTTTGCCGGCGAGATCCGGCAACTCGTTGATTGCAAAAATTCCACGATTGGCGCGCGGCAGCAGCCCGTAGTGCACCGTAAATTCGCTGGAGAGTTCGTGCCCGCCACGCGCCGCCTTGATGGGATCGATATCGCCGATCAAGTCGGCAATGGTGACATCGGGGGTGGCTAGCTTCTCGACGTAGCGGTGGTCGGGTGTCAGCCAGGCAATGGGCGTCGCGTCTCCTTCTTTTGCCACCAGTTCGCGGCAGCGCCGGCAAATCGGAGCGTAGGGATTGTCGTGAATTTCGCAGCCCGCGACGTAAGGCATCAGCGGATCCAGCAACGCCGTCAGCGCCCTCAGAATGCGGCTCTTCGCCTGCCCGCGCAGCCCAAGAAGAATGAAATTATGTCGCGAAAGGATCGCGTTCACGATCTGCGGCACCACCGTATCGTCGTAGCCCACGATGCCCGGAAATATCGGAGTGCCTTGGCGCAGCCGCGCCATCAGGTTCTCGCGCAACTCATCCTTAACCCGCCGCGAACCGAGACGCTGTGCAGTGAAAGAACTATGGCGCAACTCGCCGAGACTCCGGGCAACACTCATAGTAGGAACTACCCCCACAGGAAGAAACCTTACGTGGATTATACCGCTGAAAGAAGCTGTCAGCTCTCAGCTCTCAGCTGTCAGTAAAATCTTGATTTGAATCGCGTAGTAGAATCGCCGTGTGAATCGGTATGAAACAATGCTGTTCGCTGGCTTCATCGCGTTCTATCTTTCCGCCTTTGGCCTTTTTCAATGGATGATCTTCAAAGTGAATCGGAATCTGCCGCCAGATAGCAGGATTTCTCATTCCCTTTATTTTGGAGGATGGAGAAGACTGGCCAGAGAATACAAGAGTTTCTGTCCGAGAAGCTTCTTGTACCAGTTCACAGTGACCTGCGCTGTCACTTGTCTGATTATCGCGGTGGGGCTTGCTGGCTTTCGTGCCTGGGAATACGCAACGGGTAGGTGAAACTTTTTGATTAAGACAGTCGCCCACCCCTCGGGGAAAAGCTGGTTTAACTGAGAGCTGATAGCTGAGAGCTGAGAGCTGAAGTTCAATTCCACTGCGCCTTCGCCGCCCGCCGCAGTCCCGGCAGAATCGCCTCCAGATAGCCGATCACTGCTTCCAGACGTTTTGCTTCCGACAAAGTCGAAAGCAGGCTCTGTTTGAAGTCCAGGTCGAGCGGAAGCGATCCTGCGAGTAGGAAGGAAAGATTGCCGGCGTGTTCGTCGGGCCCGGACGGCTCCGTTCCCGCGAGTTTTGCGATCTCCGCATGCAGTCGCACCGCCTGCGTAACCATCTGGACCGCGGGCTTCTCAGGTTTGTCTTCCACCACCGAAATCTCGGCCTGCAAGAACGCTCGATCTTCGTTCACCTGGAGCACCTCGAATCGCTCTACCCCGCGCGTCAGGATGTCCATGCGCCCATCGTCATATTTCTTGGTGACCGACGTGATCTCAGCCGTGCACCCGATGTCGGCCACTCCATCGGAAGACGCCCGCACTACCCCGAACAGCTTCTTTTGCTCCAGGCATTCCGCGATCATTTCCTTATACCGCGGTTCGAAGATGTGCAGCGGCAGCGCAACCCCCGGCAGCAGCACCAATTCAAGCGGAAAGATGGGCAACAGCGAACTCACGGAGCCTCCAGTGTTGACGATTTTACGCTAGACGAGGTCTTCAGTTTTCAGTTTTCAGTTGTCAGTAGAAGCACTGATCGTTGGGTTTTACTGACAACTGAGAACTGACAACTGAGAACTGGGGTTTGACTTGCCGCCCTCCACACGATACAAGAGTCGCCATGGGCCTAGCAGGAAAAGACATGCCGGGAAAAGTCGTGGTCGTGACCGGCGCTTCCATGGGAATTGGGGAAGCGATTGCCAAAGTTTTTGCCGACGCAGGAGCGAGCGTGGTACTGCTTTCGCGCGATGCCAGTCGCGCCGAGACCGCCCGCCACCGCGTCGGCCACACCGGCCGCTCGCTCGCCATGGCGTGCGATGTTCGCAATCGCGAAGAAATCGACCGCGCGATTGCGTTGACGTTGCATAACTTCGATCGCGTGGATGTGTGGGTTAATAACGCGGGCGTAGGCATCCGCGATTCCGTCGCGGATATGGACCCGTCAGCCACCCGCGAATTGTTCGAAACGAATTTTTTCGGCGCGCTTGCCTGCATGCAGGCGGTCGTGCCCGTCATGCGCGAAAATGGCGGTGGAGACATCATCAACATTTCCAGCGTTGCCGGACACCTTCCGGTACCGTTCATGTCTTTGTACTGCGCCAGCAAGTTCGCTATCAACGCACTTGGCAAGGGCGCCCGGCTGGAGTTGCAACGCGACAACATCAACGTGCTTACCGTCTGTCCCGGCTACGTGCGCACCGATTTCGGCAAGCACGTGGTTGCCGACCGTCAGGGCACCGTCCGCCCACAATCCGTGCGCGGCGTAACCGCAGAGCGAGTGGCGCAAGCTGCTTATCGCGGATATTGCAAGAGAAAGCGTGAAGTCGTTGTGCCCTGGACCATGATTCCCGTCATCAAGCTGTACCAGTTGTTTCCCGGACTGGTCGAGTGGGGAATGGCCAAAGCCATGCCCAAGGCGCGAAAGTAAAGAAAAGTAAATCCCGCTAACTTTCAGACGTCCAAAGCATCCAATGGAATAGGCAGAACTGCAGTCTTCCACCCCTCCGTAGGGCCGTTTGCACGGCGGCTCCGGGGGTGGAGGCTGCCGTTAACTTTTTCGTGTCCCCTTTCGCTAGAATAGGGTTTATGAGATTCCCGTCCCGGCCTGCGTCCTCCACACTCCCCTTGCACCTTTTGCTGACAACACTATTTAGCGTCTTGTTGCCTGTCGTCATGTTGTCGCAGGCGGCCCGCGCGCAGGAGGGCCCACTCGACAAGTCCGAGCCCAAGGGAATCACGGTCGATGAGATCATCAAGCGCTTCGCCACCAAAGAAAAAGAATTCAAAGAAGCGCGCGATCAGTACACCTACCGGCAGGACGTTAAGGTCATGACTCTCGACGGCGACACCCCGGACGGCGCCTACCAAGAAGTTTTCGACGTGACCTTCGACGACAAGGGACGCAAGGTTAAGAACGTGGTCTTTGCGCCCCAACCCACGCTGCAGCGCATCCAGATGACCGAGGAAGATTTTGACGACATCGAGAACCGTCTGCCCTTCGTGCTGACTTCGGACGAAATCGGTGAGTACGACATCCTCTACGTCGGCCAGCAGAAGCAGGACGAATTGAACACTTATGTTTTCGACATCGCCCCCAAGCAGATCGTCGGCAAGAAGCGCTATTTTCAGGGACGTATCTGGGTGGACGATCACGACTTTCAGATCGTCGAGACCTACGGCAAAACCGTACCCGACATCCGCAAGAAGAAGGGCCAGGAGAATCTGTTCCCCAAGTTCACCACATGGCGCGAGCAGATTGACGGCCAGTATTGGTTCCCCACTTACACCCGCGCCGAGGACACGCTCAAGTTCTCCCTAGGAGACGTAAAGATCCGCGAAATCATCAAGTACACCAACTACAAACGCTTCGGATCAAAATCGAGGATCACCTTCGAAGGGCAGGAAGTACAGAAGCCCGAGCCGAAGCCCGATCAGAAGCCGGCGGAGCCGCCCAAGCCGCAATAACACCAGGTTTCAATGTTTCAGAGTTTCAAGGTTTCGAAGGCAAAACCTCAAGGGTTAAGCCGTCTTTTTACTCAAAGAGTTGAGCAGGCGATCGAGCAGACCGAGCACTTGGTATGATTCCTGCTCCAACGCTTCATACCCGGGTCGCTCCAGGAAACCCAGATCCAGCGCAATCGCTAGTTGTGTTTCCGCTTCCAGCAAAGACCCTCGGGCCTGGCCTAAGAAGTGCCGGAATTCGCCGGCCTTCAGTCTCCCTTGACCCTCGGCAATGTTCGAGACTACTGAAACAGAAGCTCGTCTGATTTGAGAAGTTATGCCGTACGTTTCGGCTCGAGGGAAGCTTGCGGTGGCTTTATAGGTGTGGACGGCGAGGGCTTTGGCTTTTTGCCAAACCAGCAACTCGCGGTAAGAGCGAGCCATAATCGCCTTTTAGTGCCTTTATCCTTGAAACTTTGAAACTCTGAAACCTTGAAACCTGCTTCCCGGCTTTCAAACCCTCAATAGAATAGGTATTTTCTCCACTTATCATCCGAGTGCCCCATCAACCTCATAATGTGGCGCGACGTGTGGAGATTGAACGACCGTGGTTCGCGCGCCGGCTTCATGTTAGCTTCGTGCGGAAGCTGGTTGCCTTTGCGGCGGTTGCAGGGATGGCAGCAGGCGACCAGGTTCTCCCAGGTGGAGAGTCCGCCGCGCGAGCGGGGAATCACGTGATCCAGCGTCAGTTCGCCGGAAGGAAGCGTGGTGCTGCAATACTGGCAGGTGTTGCGGTCGCGCAGCAAAATATTCTTTCGCGAGAGCGCGCGCGACTGGTGCGGAATCCGGCGGTACTCCAGCAGTCGGATCACCGAAGGCACACGCATGGCCACGCGGGCAGCGTGCAGAAAGTGTCCATTCTCTTCTTCGGTCATGGCCACGCCCTTCAGCACCAGCACGATCGCGCGCCGCGCCGCACAAACATTGATCGGTTCGTAGGAGGCGTTCAGCACCAGCACCGGTTGATGCAGCGCATGACCATCCCCGTCGGTATGCATGCCCGGGACGAGCATCGACGCCGGGAGGTGCGACCGCATGCTGCCAGCGAAATTGTGCAATCGCAACGACATGATCTCTACCCGTGAGCGGCCACGCCCACGCGATCTTCCCTCCCTTCTTCCGGCATATCGTCTGCGTTTGGCAGAACCGGGTTTGGCAGAACGATGACATCGGAAATTTTCAGCGTGCGCGCGACCGTCGCCACCCACACCCGCGCCGCCCCGGCGCGGCGAAGCACCCGCGCGCACTCGGAGGCCGTGGTCCCAGTGGTATAGACGTCATCGATCAGCAAGATGTCGCGGTCCACGATTCGCGTCGCATCGCTCACCGCAAAAGCGCCCCGAAGATTTTCGCGCCGTTGATGGCGAGTCAGCCCAATCTGGCTTCCAGTCTCGCGGCGCCGCACCAGCGCTCCGCTGCACAGCTCGAACCTCTCCGGACGCGCCAGTTGCTGCAGCGCGCTTCGTGCGATCATCTCCGCCTGGTTGAATCCGCGCTGCGCCTGCTTGCGCGTATGCAGGGGAACGGGAACCACCACAATTGTCTTAGCAGGCATCGTCTGCTCGAGGTTGGCAATCGTCTCCGCCAGCATGCGCCCCAAAACTGCCGCTGCGGGACGAACCTGCTGAAATTTGAGCAGATGAATCAAGTCGCGCAATCCGCCGTCATAGCTCCCATAGGCGACCGCCCGCGCGAACGGAGGATCCGTGCGCCGACAGAGCATGCACCGGGTCTCTGCGCCATCCATGCCTGCGCCATCCAGATATCCAGGGACGCGCAAGGCTTCGCCGCAAACCGTGCAGTACGACCCCTTCAGCGGTTGCAGCGCCAGCAAACAGGTTTCACAAACGGGAAGCCGGGAAACTCTAAGGAGAGGAGAACCACAAATACGGCAATCGGCAGGGAAAAAAGTGAAGAATAAAGTCGCAAGACCGCGCTTGGCAAAGCTAACGAACCCATGCTTTGCCAGACCATGATCAGCCAGACTATGATCTGCCAAACCCTGATTCGCCGCTTGGCCCTGGGCAGCCCGTATTCGAAACCCAGTACCGCTACTGCTACTGCTGAAGACGGCCTCCAGCACCCGGCCAACTGATAACCCATGGCCGGGCTAAGCTTTTATTCTCACCTCGGTCAGTATAGCCGCGGCACATGTCGCTATGCAACGCGGCCATCGGACTTCGAATCGCCTGCCCGTTCACTCTGTGACTGTTTACGATCGGCAGGGACGCGTTCGAGCACTGGAATTGTGCTCAAGACATAGCTGCGGTGATAGCAACGCTCGCAGCGCACCGGTTGCAGCAATAAAAACGGAAGCACATATCTTTCGAAGAACCCCCGAGGGCGCGAGCGGTATGCTTCCTTCCCGCCACACCCCCCGCAGTGGAATTCCTCGAAAAATGGGCTCCTGGAGGGCTGGGCAGGGAGACTCACAACATACTCCTGAATAGGACCATTCTAACCCCGGTTAAGGCGCAAAGTTGCGGATAAATAGCGGTCTCCTCGCCCTGACTTTCCTGGCTGCCCAGAGAAAAAACCCAGCGTCGTTTTGGGGCTCACTCTAGCGACAACGGTAGCGACACCTGTTTCGTATCAGGGTATCGCTTCAGCGATACCGCAATGTCTTCTAAATCAGACGCCCGTTTAGCGGCTGGGCTATAGACATCCAGAATTGTCCGCAGCCTCATAAGTGAGGCCTGCACTTGTAAACCTGCCTTACGGCATGGTAAGGTGCGCCGTCGCTGCTAATGTGAACCAGCAATTAAATCTCTGGTGATCCCGAGGCCCTCATGAGCACTCCTGCGGTTAATGAAGCCCCCCGCAAGCATCGTCCCTACGTTCCTGAAACCATGGAAATGAAGGAATTTACCTTCCGGGCTGTGCTGATCGGCCTGTTCCTGACGGCTCTGCTAGGCTCTGCCAACGCGTACCTCGGTCTCAAGGCCGGAATGACGATAGCCGCAACCTATCCGGCCGCCGTCATTTCCATGGCACTGCTGCGTCTGATGAAGGGTTCGCTGCTGGAAGAAAACATCGCGCGAACCGTGGGCTCGATCGGAGAGTCAGTGGCGGCGGGCGCCATTTTCACCATCCCTGCCTTTGTCATGGCCGGCCTCTGGCCGGGACTCACCAAGGATCAGTACTGGAAGTCGGTAGCTCTGATGTTGATTGGCGGCACGCTGGGCATCCTGTTCGTGACCCTCCTGCGCCGCGTCATGGTCGAGGACCCCGACCTGCCGTTCCCCGAATCCGTGGCCGCCTCCGAGATTCACAAGGCCGGACAACAGGGAGCCAAAGCCGCCAAGATTCTGTTCGCCAACATGGGCTTCGGCGCGTTCATGTATCTGCTGGGAGCGGTCAATGTCTTCAGTCCCGGCAACAACTTCCCGGTAAAGATCAGCGCTCTCGGAAAGAAGCTGCTGCTCCGCACCAGCACGAACCCAAATGTGGCTACAACCATTACTGGTGGCGCCACGTTGTTCACGGCGCCCGACGTCAGCCCTGCCTATCTAGGCGTGGGATACATCATTGGCCCCAGACTGGCCGCCTTAAACTTCGCGGGAGGTTTACTGGCATGGGGCTTGCTGGTTCCACTCCTAACCTTCACCGTCGGCCCCTACATCCAGGCATCGATGCCAACGGGACAGACCATCGCCTGGCCCTTGCTCGCGCAAGCCATCTACTTCTCGATTGTGCGTCCGATCGCAGTTGGCGGAATGCTAGTGGGCGCGACCTACACGCTGTTCAAGATGCGCAAGCAGTTGGCTCTCGGCATGGGCCGCGCCGTCTCCGATCTCAAGAAGTCGGCGGCGGCACAGGCCGCGACCAATCGCACCGAGCGTGACCTGCCCGCCAAAGCCGTTTTCGCCGGCATCGCCGTGGTCTTCGTCGCCATGATCGTGCTCTATCACTTCTTCATCAGCGGCGCGGGCAACCTCTCCAGCTCCACGATCCTGACGGGTTCGTTGGTCGCGGCCGGCGTCATGCTCGTCGTGGGATTCTTTTTCGCTGCCGTTTCCGGCAACCTGGTCGGCATGATCGGCTCCTCGAACAATCCTGTGTCGGGACTCACTCTGTGCACGCTGGTGATCGCAGCGCTGCTCATGGTTGCCCTGGGAGTATCGGGCACCGGCGGAGTCGCGGCTGTGCTCGGAGTCGCGGCCGTAGTCTGCGTTTCATCGGCGGTTGCGGGCGAGATGCTGCAAGATTTGAAGGTCGGACACATTCTTGGCGGCACGCCCTCCAAGATGCAGATCGGCGATCTCTTCGGCATCGTCGTGGCCTCGCTCGTCCTTTTCTTTCCGGTAGCGATTCTCGATCGCGCATACCACTTCGGCAGCCCGGCGCTTCCCGCCCCGCAGGCGGGACTAATGGCCATGCTCTCCAAAGGAATCGTTGGCGGCGACATGGCGTGGCCGCTCGTGATTGTTGGCATCCTGCTGGGACTGGCAATGATCATGATCGAAGTAAAGAGCGTGATGCTCTTCGCGGTCGGCATGTATCTGCCCTTAGGCACAACTTTTGCCATTTTCATAGGTGGAGTGATTCGCTGGATCACCGACAGCTTGCGTGATCGCCGTGGCTTGAATGATGCCCAGAAGGCGCGCGTGGAGAACGCCGGCGTCCTGACGGCCTCGGGTCTGATCGCGGGCGAAGCGCTGTGCGGCTTGGCGATCGCGGGCCTCGTCGGTTCGGGCCACGATGTAACCCTGGTCAAGTGGGTCCCAGACAGCGTCATGCCGATGGTTCTGGCGTTCGTCGCGCTCGTCATCCTGACGATTGTCATGGTCTTCGTTCCGCTGGCGAATGCTGGACGTCCCGAAGATCCGGCCCCGCCGACGGCGATCATGTGACGGCGATTGCGCGGCGTGAGCGAAGCGGGAGCCGCGCGCCGTCATCCCGAGCGTAGCGAGGGATCTCGTGCGTGTGGGAGCGGGCGCCCTCGCCCGTCCAAGCCGAGCAAAGCTCGGCCCTCGCTACGACGGTGTAAGCGACTCCGGAAATGTCGATTGCGGAAAATATCGCCCAGGTGCGAGAGCGGATCGCGGCCGCGGTTCGCCGCGCGGGCCGCAATCCAGACGAAATCACGCTAATGGCCGTGAGCAAGACTTTTTCCGCCGAGTGCATCCGCGAAGCCTACGCCTCCGGTCTCCGCGTTTTCGGTGAGAACCGCGTGCAGGAGTTTGCCGCGAAGGCCGATGCTTTGCGAGATTTGCGGGATGTCGAATGGCACCTGATCGGACATCTGCAATCGAACAAAGCCGGCAAGGCAGCCGAGTTGTTCGATGCGGTGGATTCCGTCGACTCCATACGGACCGCGGAAAGACTGAATGCATTCGCGGAGAGCGCGGGCAAGATACTAGCGATCCTGATCGAAATCAATGTCGGCGGCGAGCAAGCCAAAAGCGGAGCTGACCCCGACTCAGGCGAACTGGAGCAGATTCTGCAAGCTGGCCCGCGATGGGGAAATCTGAAAATTCAAGGCCTGATGACCGTCCCGCCCTACACCGAAGATCCCGAGGGCTCGCGATCCTACTTCCGCCAACTCCGCCAGATTCGCGACAGCATCGCCGCGCGCAACCTGCCGCAAATCGGCACAAGGATAATTTCCATGGGCATGTCCCACGATTTCGAAGTAGCGATCGAAGAGGGAGCAACCTGCGTGCGCATAGGCACAGCGATCTTCGGGGAGCGCACGAAAGCTCAGTAGAGACGGGGCTTGCCCCGTCTCAGGCAGTGGACAAATTCTGATTTTGACCTTGCTTTGAAGGGGCGCGCCTTCAGCCGCGCCGTAAGTGTTGCAATCGGAAACGATGATCGAGTTGAAAGAATCGCCGGCAGGAGTGACCTTCGCAGTCAAAATCCACCCGCGCGCGAAAAAGAACGCCATCACCGGCGAAGCGGGCGACGCGCTGAAACTAGCCCTCACCGCTCCTCCCGTCGACGGCAAAGCCAACGACGCCTGCATAGAATTTTTCGCAAAACTTTTGAAGGTACCGCGTTCCTCCGTTACTATTGCAGCCGGCCAGACCAGCCGGAATAAAGTGATCCGTGTGGCGGGCCTGTCGGCGGAGGAAGTCCGAAACCGTTTGAAACTCTGAAGCGGGATCGAGGCCAACACCCAGGTTCGTATCAGGGTATCGCTTCAGCAATACCGCAAGTCTTCAAATCGAATGCCCCTTTAGGGGCCGCTCAGGAGCCACGATTGACCTTCTCCGAACGTTTGCAGGAAATCCGCACCGGCTTCGAGCGCCCGTTCTGGATCGCTAACCTCAGCGAGATCTTCGAACGTCTTTCCTACTATGGAGCCTTCGCTTCTCTAGCCCTGTACCTGCAGGAAAAGCTGAATTTCTCGACCGAGCAAACCGGCACTCTGACTGGCTTGTTCGGCGGCATGGTCTGGTTTCTCGCCATCTTCGGAGGAGCCGCCGCCGACCGCCTGGGCTTCCGCCGCGCGCTTTCGATGGCCTACCTCATTCTGGCCGCAGCCTATTTCCTGATCGGCTCGATCGGAGCCTCATGGCTGGCTCCCGTGCGCAACGCCGTGCCGCTGGGATTGTTTGTCGGCTGCATTCTCATCCTCCCCGCGCTCGGCATTTCGCTGGTGAAGCCGTGCGTGGTGGGCACCACGGCGCGTGCCTCCAAGGAGAACGTCCGCTCCATCGGCTACTCGATCTATTACACGATGGTCAACATCGGCGGCGCCGCCGGGCCATATTTTGCATCTTGGGCCCATCGCCACCTGGGAGTCGAGAATGTGTACCGCGTCGCTGCGCTCAGTGTCTTCGCGATGTTCTTTGTCGTCATCCTCTTCTTCCGCGAACCGCGCAAGGCCGGAGACGCGCCTCCGCCTTCCATCGCGACGGTCGCGCGCAACTTCTGCGTTGTAGTAGGCAACTACCGACTGGTTCTGCCGGTGCTCGCTGTTGCCTTCTTGCTGCGTATCGGGGTATTCATCTATCCTCGCTATACCGTGCCTTGGTGGATCTGGAGCGCGCTCCTGATTCTCGTGCTCGCAGGCATCAGTCGCTTCATGTGGTTCCTCGTGCTCTTCACCGGCTACTGGGTGGTGTTCTGGCAGCAGTACATCAGCCTGCCCGGGTATATTCACGGCTACATCAACTCCGGCGCCGACGTCGAAATCATCCTAGTAACCGACGGCTTGACCGTGATCTGCCTCACGCTCGCGGTAAATTACCTGACCCGTAAAATCCCGGCATTTCAGGCCGTGATCTTAGGCACGGTGATCACTTCGCTCTCGTGGGCGATCCTCGCCCTGCGCCCGACCATCTGGGGCGCGGTGCTTTCCCTGTTCGTGCTGGCGCTGGGCGAGATCATCCAGTCTCCGCGCTACTACGAATACATTTCGCGGCTCGCTCCTCCGGGACAGCAAGGAACGTATATGGGCTTCGCGTTCCTGCCCATCGGCATCGGATCGCTGATCGGCGGCTGGTTTGGCGGCACGTTAGTCCACCACTTCGGAGAGGTCACGCATCAGCCGGCACGCATCTGGTGGAGTGTCACGGCCGTCGGCCTGGCCACCGCGGCGGTGCTATGGATTTATGACAAGACTGTGAAGACGGGCAGTGCAGCTCCCGCACAATAGAGATCATGTCCAAAGGAGTCACACCCACTTACATCGCAGACCACATTCGCCGCGTGCTTAAGGATGGCGGCTCGACGCCGCACTCGGAAGACGTTCAACATTTTTTCAAGGAAAAGATACAATCACGCGGTTGGTACACGGCCGAACTAAGAAAGTTCGCGGTGCGCTTCCAGCGCAGCATCGCCCGCGAGCGGGGATTGGATTTCCTGGTTCAGGTTGCCGACGAACTTTTCTCCGGCCAGATTCTCGAAGAGAAAGCGATGGCTGTCTTTCTGCTCGAAAAACATACGAGCAATTTCGGCGACAAAGAATTCCAGCTTTTTGCCTCCTGGCTCGACCGCGTCAGCAGTTGGGCCGATCACGACGCCCTGGTGCATGATTTGCTGGGGCCCATGGTGGCCGCCGACCCTGCCCGTAGCCGTCAGGTTTTCTTGTGGGCGAAGTCGCCGAATCGCTGGCGGCGGCGCGCGGCGTGTGTAGCGCTGATCCGCGGAGCCCGCGAACGCCGGTTCTTCAAGGAGATCGTGCGGCTTTCCAGCCAATTGCTGCAGATCGAAGAAGAGGACGACATGGTCCTGAAAGGATTGGGCTGGCTCTTGCGCGAGACGGCGAAGGCCGATCCGAAGCACACCGTGCCCTACCTGATGAAGATCCGAAAGAACGCGCCGCGACTGGTGCTGCGAACCGCGTGCGAAACCCTGCCCGTTACCACGCGGAAGCGAATATTGCTGTAACCACAGGCTTCTGTGGGGATGGGCGCCTCGCCCGTCCAGCCGAGCGAAGCTAGGCAGCTGCCTCCATACGCGCCGTCAGTGCCCTTCCTCTTCCAGATATTTCTCCACTTCCGATGCTGCCATGCACCCCGAGCCAGCGGCCGTGATGGCTTGCCGGTAGCGCCGGTCCTGCACGTCACCGCATGCGAAAACTCCGGGCACTCGGGTGAAGACATTCTTCTGCGTAACCAGGTAGCCATCCGCATCAGTTTCAAGTTGGCCCGCGAATATCTTCGCGTTCGGAATGTGCCCGATGCCCAGAAACATTGCGCTCGCAGGGAACTCCCAGCTCGCGCCGCTCTTCAGATTGCGCAGCCGCAGAGCGGTGACTTCCTTCTTGCTGACGTCAAGAACGTCTTCCACCACGGTGTCTGTCAGAAACTCGATCTTCGGGTTAGCCCGGGCGCGGTCAAGCATGATTTTCGAAGCGCGAAACTGCTCGCGCCGATGAATCAGCGTCACCTTGCTCGCGAAGCGCGTCAGAAACGTCGCTTCTTCCATGGCCGAGTCGCCGCCGCCGATCACCGCAATTTCCTTGCCCGAAAAAAAGAAGCCATCGCAAGTAGCGCAGGAGGAAACACCGTGGCCAATCAGCGCGTGCTCGTTAGGAAGGCCGAGCCAGCGAGCCGATGCGCCGCTCGCGATGATCAGTGTGCGCGTCTGAACTATCTCTTTGCCAAAGCTCAACTCGAACGGCCGTCTGCTCAAATCGGCTTTGACCACGTGGCCCATGCGATACTCGGCGCCAAAGCGCATGGCCTGCTTGCGCATGTTCTCGATCAGTTCCGGCCCCTGGATGCCCTCGGGAAAACCGGGGAAGTTTTCCACCAGCGTAGTCATCGATAATTGTCCCCCCGGTTCATGGCCTTCGATCACCAGCGGTTTGAGGTTGGCGCGCGCGCTGTAGAGGGCGGCGGTGTGACCCGCGCATCCGGAGCCCATGATCACAACATTGCGTATGTCCATAAAAAATTAAAAACAGTGCTAGTAGATAGATTCTGAAAAACAGATTTGGTTCCACTCGTTCGTAGAGCGCCGGCCTTATCGCGCGCTCGCGCTACTGCGGCTTCTTTTTGCTGCCGCCAGCTGCTTTGGTTGAACGTCCTGCACGCAAGTGCGCCAGTTCCTGGGGCACTATCTTGCCAGCGTCCAGAGCGTCGCGATAGTGCTCCATAATCGAAGAAGCGGCCCCGAAAATCGGTTCATAGGCGCTTTGATCCGTTGCATTTCCTTCCGCTCCCGAGCACCGCGCCAGCACCACCGACGACTTCCCAAAGCGCTCCAGTTTGACGCGCGAAACCGGCGTACTCGAGGACAACATCGCGGTCGCGGAAGTAACCGCGGAAGCGCTATCCTCGACGGAAACCTCCATCAGGTCGTTGGGCTTGGGATCGCGCACCCGCAGCACCAGCGTCTCCACCATATTCGTCGTATCCACGCTAAACGAGTATTGCACGTTGCTGAACAGGGCAGCGCCTGGGAACTCGCGCCGAACCCGCACCCAGTCAGCCGCCGAGACTGCACCGGCCGGCATCGGTTGCATGCCCGGAATCGGAACGCTCGAGTCGAGTGTGGAATGGCCGCGAGACACTTCGTAGTCCGTGCCGAACGCGGGCTTGCCCGGTACCTTGGCCAGTGCCGACGACAATTCCTTCTGCTCGTCGGCTGAAGGCGCACACACGTTCAGGAGGTTCACTTTTACCGGAGGCTGCTGGGAGTCGGCCGGCGGTTGCTGGCCAGAGACCGAGGCGGCCATAGCCATAGCCGTCGCTAGGATCAGAATCTTGTGAGGGAACACGGCGAAATTGTATCAGGGGAATGCAAAAAGAGGTCAGAGGTCAGAGGTTAGATTTCAGAGGTGAAAACGTATGAGTGCGGGCAGCCGTTTGACGGGTTTTACCTCTGCAATCTGAGCTCTGACTTCTGCAATCGGCTCCTAGTCGGCCGCTCCGGAATCGCTCTCGATAGCGCCGTGCCGCCGCAGCAACTGCGGCAGATTCTGCGAAAACGCCGAGCGCGGCAGCACCATGTCACAGCCAACTTCGTGCGCTTTCTGCTTCAAGTCGCCCTGCACGTGCGAAAGAAATCCTATGATCGACGTCCCTTTCTTCAGCTTGCTTTTCAGTTTCGGGATGAGCGTCAAAGGCTTGGCATTGGCATTATTCAAGTCGAAGATGATCAGGGAAGGCTTCTCTTCGCCGTTGCTCGTCATCCGCTCGGTGAGTTCCTTCTCGTTCTTCACGAACTCCACCTTCACGTTCATCTTGCGGCCCGTATCCTGAATCTTACTCAGGAAGAACAGGTCTTCGACAAACGCAAAAACGCGCGAAGCTGCGTCCTCTCGTGGAACAGGCAGAGGCTCCGGATCCACCACCGGGTAGGAGGCCGAAAAACCTGGCCGTCGCGCTCCCCGGTTGTTGCCGTTGCCATTATCCATGCCCATATTGGCGCGGTAGCTGTGGTCCATGGGAGCGGTAAAAATGCCCTGCTGCTCCTGGCGCGCACGGCCCATCGGGCCTCCCGCGCCTCGTCTGGGCGGACGCCGTCCACGGCGCCGTTTGTGTTTCCCTCCTCCTGCGGAGGGATGTCCGGGTCCTGCATTCATATTTTTCTCTTGTTAATCTTCGAAGTTGATCCCCGAAGTTAATCTTTGAAGTTAATCCCCGGCCTGGATCACAGGCCTGTTTGTTTCGTCTTCCCTTGCGGTCGGCACGCTAGTCGGCGCTCAAAACGTGGGCGCAACGCATAGATCACTACGCTGGCCTCACTGCAAACCGCTACCGGCTGACCAAACCCCACATCGGCTGGATGCTATTCGAGAACGATGCTTTAATATCGATGTTCGGACTGTCGTTGTTCAAACTGTCGTCGTTCTAGCTACAGGCGCCTGGAGTTTTACTGGGCGCGAACGGCCAGCCTGGAAGCATGGCCATTGGGAACACCTTGATGTTACTCATGAAACCCTCGACAACGCAAGGGGGGAGTGCCTTTAGTTTTCCACACCGGGTGGGTTCGTAAATCCTCTGTTTTCCCGCTTGTTCCTCTATCGGTTCCGGAGGATAACCGCTCCCCCGCAGTTTCCCCTGAAGTCCGGCGGCGGCAAAGCCGATAGAAGAAGGGTGAAACCCGCTGCTGCCACAGGGAAAGCCGCCGCCCCAGACTCGCTCGCCTTGCCCGGACAGCGCTTCATTGCCCGCCAGCCGATCTTTGACCGCTCGCAGAAGGTGTTCGGCTACGAACTCCTTTTCCGCAACGGTGTCGAAAATTACTTTAACGCTGACCCGGAACTGGCTTGCCGCGCCACCCTCGATACCTCCCTGCTTCTCGGTATCGAGACGATTTGCGATCATCGCCTTGCCTTCGTGAACTGTACCTGCGAGGTCTTATTTAGAGATCTGATCACCTTGCTGCCTCCCAGCCAGACCGTGGCCGAGATTCTGGAGACGGTCGAACCCGAAGACCGCGTCGTCGCCGCCTGCAAGCGTCTGAAAGCGGCTGGATATCTCATCGCCCTTGACGACTTCGCACCCAACGATCCCCGCATCCCACTCTGCGAGTTTGCCGACATTATTAAAGTCGACGTCCGCGCCACCCGCCCCGAAGAACGGGCTGGCATGATGCGCCGCTTTGGGCAGAAGTGCAAGATGCTGGCGGAAAAACTCGAAACCCCCCACGAGTTTCATCAGGCTCGCGACATGGGGTTCGTCTATTTTCAGGGATATTTCTTTTGCCGCCCCGAACTCGTCGTTGGCCGCGAAGTTCCCGCCAGCCGTTTGCACTATATCCGGCTGCTCGAAATGGTCTGCCGCCCGGAAATCGACATGCGCGAACTCGAGAAGATGCTCAAGCAGGAACCCTCAATCTGTTACCGCTTGCTCCGCTACCTGAATTCCCCGCTCTTTGGATTTTCCCTCGAAATCAAGTCGGTCCGCCATGCCATGGCCGTTCTGGGAGAACGCGAAATGCGGCGCTGGGTCCGGCTCGTGGTCGCCGTCGGCGCGGCTGAACAAAAGTGCAGCGAACTGGTGCTCATGGGATTGGCCCGCGGCCGTTTTTGCGAACTGCTCTCCACCCGCCTGAATTCAAAAACGGACTTGTTCCTACTCGGCTTGCTCTCCATCATGGACGCCATCCTCGAAATCAGTATGGATGTCCTCCTGGAACAACTCCCTGTGGACCGCGAAACTAAGACCGCCCTGCTCGGCCAGAATAGTAGTCTTCGCCCCTTGTACTTACTGATGCTGGCCCAGGAATCAGGGGAGTGGTCCAAATCAAGCGAACTCGCCAAGCAATTAAACCTGCCCGATGAAGAAGTAGCCGGCACCTGGTGGAAGGCCCTGCAATGGGCGCAAGAAGCAACCAGCGGCGTGTAAGAAAACAAGGTCAGAGGTAAGAGGTCAGATTGCAGAGGTGAAACCAAATGCGCATTGGCCGTTACCTCTGCAATTGCTCTACGGTGCTTCGATTAACTCCATCTTGCCGTCGCGCGTCCGGTGCAGCACCATCAACTTGCCCTGCGGATCGCGGAACACGAAAACATCCTTGTCCCGGAAGTGCGCCTCCTTAATCGCTTCTTCCAATGTCATCGGATGAAGCGCAACCGAGTCCCGGCTATGCACCAGATGCACTTCGGTGGTTCGCGCCACCGAGGGAAATTTATGAACCAGAACGGAAACCGTAGGATTCTCCGCCAGCCCCAGCGCCGCCTCTATGTTGTCTTGCAACGACTGGCCGTCGAACTTCTTGCTCGCCTTGCGCTTCTTGCTGAGCCACTTGGTTTTATATTTGAGCGCCTGCTTTTGCAGGTGGTCGAGCGCTTCATTAACCGCCGACATCATGTCGGTGGTCTGGGCCAGCCCCACGATGGGACCGTTGGGCGGGTTGATCGTGATTTCAGCTTTATGCTGCCGCTTCTCGACCGCCAGAATCACTTTGGTCTCGAATCGGTCGCCTAGAATCTTGCGGATCTTGTTGAGGCCGGTTTCAACTTCCTTGCGTACGGTAGGAGTGAGTTCGTATTTCCGAGCGGTATATTCCACGTTCATTAAGCAGCCTCCAACCAGGTCAGAGGTAAGAGGTCAGATTTCAGAGGTGGACCCAACCGCAACGAGCGTCAAGGTTTTCCCCTCTGCCATCTGACCTCTGACCTCTGCAATTATTTCTTCACTCTTCTCTGATGTGTACTCGGAATCTTCATATCTTCCCGATATTTCGCGACGGTTCGGCGAGTAACCTGGATGCCTTGCGATTGCAGAATGCGGGTGATCTGTTCATCGGTCAACGGCCGGCTTGGATCTTCTTCTTCGATCAGCTTCTTGACACGGCGCTTCAATATCAAAAGCGAAGTGCCGCCGCCCTCCGGCCCCTGCACGCTCTCCGAAAAGAAGTACCGCAATTCGAACACGCCCTGCTGGGTGTGGACATACTTGTTGGCGACCGCGCGGCTCACGGTCGAAGGATGCACCCCAATCTCTTCCGCAACTTCTTTGATCATCATCGGCTTCAGATGATCGATTCCCCGTTCCAGAAAATCCTGCTGGCGCGCCACGATCGAGTAACAGACCTTGGTGATCGTCTGCTTGCGTTGTTCGATGTTCTTGATCAGCTGGATGGCCGACTTGTAGCGGTCTTTAACGTAGTTTCGCGTGTCCCGGTCATTGCTGTCACGGGACAGAAGGCGCTTGTAGGCGGGATTCAACCGCAACTGCGGCATGTCCTCGTCATTCATGATCACCAGCCACTCGTCGCCATGCTTCACAAAAGCGACGTCGGGCTCGATCAGCCGCGCCGGAACCTTGTTGTAGCGCAAGCCCGGCCGCGGGTCCAGCGTTCGGACGTAGTCAAGCGCCGCCTGCACCGCCTCCACCGGACGCCCAATCGCGCGCCCAATTTCCTTGAACTGCTTCAGCGTCACTGCTTTCAAGTGATGATCGACAATGGCAATCGCGTCGTTTACAACCTGCTCGGTGAGCCCATTGCCGTTTCTGTGCAGCTGCAACTGCGCCAGATGGTAGCGCAACTGATAGAGCAGGCATTCGCGCAGGTCCCGGCAGGCGATGCCCGGCGGGTCGAACTGGCGTACCACTTCCAACGCCTCGTGCAGGTCGGCCACAGTGAAGGTTACAGCCGGAATCCGAGCTGGCGCCGTCGCCGCTCCGGCGGTCGCGTTTCCATGGCCCGCCGCGCTCGGCAGAGGGACTTCGGCTGCCATCTCGGGCGCAGTCTCTGATTCAACCTCTGGCCCAGCATCGGGCTCTACCAAGGACTCCGCCCCCGCCTCATCCGGCGCGAACTGCGAAAGAACACCGCCTGCGGAAGCCAAATCTTCAGGTGCAAGAACGGAAGCTCCAAGATCGGCGATCTCGTGGTCAGAATTTTCGGGCGAGGTCCCTGCGACAGCCAGCCCCAGCGCCTCCGCTTCACCAACGATCTTGGCCGCGACTTCCACATCGGCCTCAGGAGGCGCAACCGGAGCGATCCCCAGCAGTTCTTCGTCGCTGGCAATCAGGTAGCCCTCTTCATTCAAATTCCCGATGATCTCCTCAGCCGCTTCATGCACCGGCGGCCGCACGGAAATCGCCCCCAACTGCCACAGCAGGTGATCGCTCAAGTTTCCCGGCTTCGACAGGAAGTTCTCGAACGAGGGCTTCTCGATCTCTTCCATTTCCCCCGAGCTGCGATACCCGGGATCTAGATAGTCCTGGAAGAACGAGCCGAAATCGATCTCTTCGAAAGGATCCTTCTTTTCATCCGCGATGGTCGGCGGACCCTCTTCCGTGGTGGTTGCCTTGGCGGCTAGCCGGTCGCGCTCTTCCTCCTGCCGTCCGACGTCATCGAGCAGCGGAACCGCGTCTTCCAGTTCTTCCAGTACCGGGTTCTCGACCATCTCGGCATTGATCATGTCCTTGAGCTCGAGCTTGTTGAGCGCAAGCACCGACACCATCTGCACCAGGCCCGGCGTCAGTATCTGACGCTGGGACAACTTGACGTTCAGTTTGTGCTGAAGCAGCACCAGTTCTCCCTAAAACGTTCTACGTTCTCGGTTCTCAGTCGTCAGTCAAACCGTAACTTCCCTGCACTTCCGAGTGTGGAAAATTTAGCTTCTCACGCACCTGGGTAGATCGTGTGGACACGAAAGGTCAATGTGCCCACGCCTTGGTAACCAGTTCTCAGTTCCCAGTTCTCAATTCCCAGAAAAATAAGGGTTGACTGAAAACTGACAACTGAGAACTGACAACTCACACCAGTGAGAAGCTTTCCCCCAAATAAATCCTACGTACCTCCGGGTCACTCCCTAACTCCTCGGGCGTACCCGAGCGGAAGATCCGCCCCTCGTTAATGATGTATGCCCGATCCGTCACCGATAACGTCTCGCGGACGTTGTGGTCCGTGATCAGGATCCCAATCCCACTCGCTCGCAGATCCGAAATGATCTTCTGCAAATCCAGAACCGCGATCGGGTCAATACCCGAAAACGGCTCGTCCAGCAATATGAAGGTGGGGCTGATGCAGAGCGATCGCGCTATTTCAACCCTCCGTCGCTCCCCGCCCGACAACGCGTAACCGCGATTCTGCCGGATATGCTCCAGCCCAAGCTGGTCAATCAGCTTCTCCGCCTTCTCCCGGCGCTCATGCCAGGAAATCGGCTGCACTTCCAGCACGGCCAGGATATTCTCCTCGACCGTAAGTTTCCGAAAAACCGAAGCTTCCTGAGGGAGATAGCTGATGCCGTACTGGCGTGCCCGTAAGTACATGGGAACGTTAGTGATATCTTCGTCGTCGTACAGCACCCTGCCAATGTCGGGGGGGACCAGACCTACAATTGCATAGAAAGAAGTGGTTTTTCCGGCGCCATTCGGTCCCAGCAAGCCCACGACCTCGCCTTGCAGAACCTGAAGGCTAACCCCATTGACGACGCGCCGGCCACGATAGGATTTCCAGATTTCGTCGGTCGCCAGCGTGTGCATTTATCGTGCCACTTGCGTCTTCGTGACGGTAGGGGAGGCTTCTCTTCCTTCAACCAGCACCCTATCATCGTGTCTGTAGAAAGTCAACGAATCGCCCGTGATTTTGCCTCGTTCGGCATCAAAAATGCTAGGAGTTCCGCCCGTTAGCACGAACTTAGCGTCAGCCGCCGTATACACCAACCGCTCACCCGTAGCATGACGTGCCGGCTGCGTGATCACGACGTTGTGTTCGGCCACGATCCGATCCACTTGCCCAGGCGCTCCCGGTCCTGCCGCTGCTGGCGATGCGCTCCGGGGCAGCAGAAACACCGTCATCTGCCGTCCCGTCATCGTGGTGTCGGACCCCTTCGCCGTCACTCCGCCATCCAGGAAAATTTTTCGCTCCGCGTCGGTGTAGTTCAGACGCGTGGATGTGATCTCGACCGGAGTCACCCTGCCGCTTTTGTCCACCTGCACTAACACTGTCGAGACCGGTTGGGTCATAGATTGTGCGGGGGCGGGCGACTCGCCTGCCCGGACGGGGCGAAGCCCCGTCCCTACACTCATCTCTCCTTGCGCAATAAGCGATCGATGATCGCGGTCAAATTGCAGCGTGGGAGCCTCCACTACACTCGCGTCCTGCCACAAGCGCGCATCGCCGCTGTACACCGCAACCGCCGGCGAACGATGCGCCGTCATGCTCCGGCTGGTCACGTGGATCGGGTCGGAAGACGCGAGCATGCCGCCGTCCGGCTGCGCCTTGAGATCGGAGTACGTGCTCTTGACGTTGCCCTCCGCCATGGCGTCGCCCGTCACCCGGTTCATACGCATCGTCTGTGCGGTCGTCGTCATCCCGTTGTCCACCACCCGGGGCGACCCGCTCAGCACCAGCATCTGATCGCCAACCGTATAGTCTCCCCGCTGTGCCCAGGCCTTTTCAGTGCCATCGACATAGGCAACCCCGCCCGACTGCGCAATCGACGCCACCCCGCCCTCTGGCCGGAAAACGACATCCAGCATCGCGCTGCTCGATACACGATCGGCCTGTCCTGATGCACTAATCTGGCCTCCGCCGCCCATCTTACTGCTCACAATCTTCGCATCCGGTTCGCCATGCAAAGTCGCCAGGCGATTCCTATCCGTGAATTTCGCGGTAAATTTGGCGGCCGTAACCACTGTCTTCTGATTCGACCCCGGCTGCGTAATCAAGATCTGCGGCGGCCCACTCGTCTCGGCACGCTCCAACAGATGGCCGTCTTTCACGGTGAAGTCCATCACCGGAGCGGTCATTTCGATGTCTTGCGCGTCTTTCGCCGACAACGACGCCACCACCGCTCCCGCTCCGTTCTCGCTCTTCTTCTGCGACAGCCGCACGCCCTCTTCAGCGTGAACGGTTTGGAGCATCTGCTGCCCCGCGAAATGCAGGGTCACCCGTCCGGCGCTAGCCTCAGCCGGCTGCGCTCCCTGGGAAGCGAGTTGGACGTTGCCGCTCAGAATCGCCGTAGTCAGCTGGTTCCGCGTGCCCGTCAGCCACATTTCCGCGCGATCGGAACGCGTGTGCGTCTCCGAGTTAGACGACGCCCGGCCCCGCAGCTCGCTCTGCACCTCGCCTTCGGCCAGAATGCGATCCACCGTGTTGTCCTCGCGCAGGAAGAACGTCGCCGTGTCGGCCTGCACTTGCTGCCCCTCCCGCGTCAGGTGCACTTCGCTGAGCACAACCTGCCGCGGCTGCTTCGTAATTACTCCATGACCCGCATCCAGATGAACCGGCTGCGGCCTGCTCACAGTCATCGCGACTGCCGACAGCAAATTCATCGTGCCCGTCGCGGCTACATACTTAATTCCCACCGCCGAACCCGATGCCTGCGGCGTCTGAAATATCACCTTCCCGGCAGCGGAAGCGTCCCCCGTCTTGCTGTTGAAGATCAGTCCGTTGGTCTCCAGATGGATCGGCTGCTTTGTTTGCTCCGGAGGCGACTGGTCGGAATGCCGCATCCCCTCAGGATTCGCTTCCAGGTCAATCAGTACTGTCCCCTTGGCGCTAACCTTGCCCGACGCACGATCGAACTCGAAGTCATCCCCGCTAATCCGGTCGAAGCGGCTGGCGTCCTTGCCGTAGACGACGATCTTGACGTCGTGCAACTCCGCCCGTCCGCCCTCTTTGAACTGCACCGCCTTCGAGGCGCTTACCGTAAACTGAGTGCGGCCTTCGCGGGAATTGGAGATCGAAAATCCCTCGGCAGTCTGCTGAATGTCCAGGCCGATCTTCGCCGGAATATCGTGGACGGCCGTACTCACACGCCAGCGCGCGTAAAAATACATTCCCGTAACCGTACCAATCATCAAAATCGCGCCCAACGCGAACCATCGGCGCAGCCGTGAAACCGGAAGGGCCATCGGAGCCTAGTGTAACTCGCAGCAGCAGCCAATGCCGGGCATGAACCGTGCGCAAGTAAGACTTGTATCAGGGTATGCCTTCAGGCATACCGCAAACGCTGTGCTGTGAGAGCGCCTTTAGGCGCTCGTTGTGGGCACTCGAGTTTCACTCCAGGCGGTCGGCCATCAGCATTCATGCGGCTGAACCGCCGATTTGCACAGCCGGAGTCCTCCGTGAATACCAGACAAAAACAGACGTTTATGGGCCAGAAACCCGAAAATACCGCATGGATGCTGGGTCTTTCCCAGACAAATACCGGCGAGTGCACCATTCCCGCGTCACCCCGCTGTGCACGACCTGCACTCGATTGATGAATAAGCAGTTACAGACGCATGAATTTCGTTGACGTAAAAAATGAAAGTGTTAAAACCATAATCGTTCTTTGACACGTTCTGAAGTTTTCCCGGTTGGTGCGGCGTCCGGGGCTCAAGCGTAGTC
>Ga0209415_10002959_pt1 | contig 31767 bp, 33 predicted proteins | sample PeaSoiSIISIP2007_FD_187696 | JGI IMG/M metagenome (GOLD analysis project Ga0209415, IMG submission 187696) | Peat soil microbial communities from Weissenstadt, Germany - SII-SIP-2007 (SPAdes) (version 2) | ecosystem: Environmental > Terrestrial > Soil > Wetlands > Peat | place: Germany... | reverse complement strand
GTAAGAGCGGGCGACCGGGTTCGAACCGGCGACGTCCAGCTTGGGAAGCTGGCATTCTACCGCTGAATTACGCCCGCAGAGTTGCGGTGGTGAGGGGATCGACAGTAGGCAAATCGGCTGCGGCTGTCAACGCGTGCGGGCACGCGTGCGAGCCCGCACGCCGGCGCGCGCCCAGCGCTCGGACCATTCGAGGACGGGAAGGAAGCGCTCCAACAGCTCACGCCCGAGCGCGGTGAGGCCGTAACCGTCGGTGTCGTGCAGGTCGACGAGACCGCCGTCGCGCAGCTCCCTGAGACGCTCGTTGAGGACGGTCGGGCTCACACCGCCGCACGCCGCCTGCACGGCGCGGAACGACAGCCGGCCGGCGCGCAGCTCCCAGACGACACGCAACGCCCAGCGCCGTCCGAGCAGATCGATCAATGCCATGATCGGCCGGCCCGTGCGCGAGCCGCGCACGCGCGTACCGGGTTTCGGTGTGCGGGTCATCGCCTCCCCTCTTGCGCTATCGAAACCGTAGCGCTAATCTCATGCTATGCAATCAATAGCACAGACTGCCCCCAGGGGCGACCCCATGAACGAACCCCGCATCCTGCCGGCCGAGCCGCCGTACGCCGAGCCCGTCGAAGCGGCCTTGGCGCGCATCATGCCCGCCGGCGTGCCGCCCTTGCTGCTGTTTCGGACGCTCGCCGTCAACGAGCGCGTTTTCTTGCGCATCATGGCGGGCGGCCTGCTCGACAAGGGCTCCATCACCCTGCGCGAGCGCGAGATCGTCATCGACCGCACGTGCTGGCGCTGTGGCGCCGAGTACGAGTGGGGCGTACACGTCGCCTTCTTTGCCGCACGCGCGACGCTCGGCGCCGACGATATCCGCGGCCTGTGCACGGACGATCCGGCGGCGACGCCGTTCGCGCTCCGCGAGCGCTTGCTGCTGCGGCTCTGCGACGAGCTGCACGCCACCGCCACCGTGGGCGACGGGCTGTGGGACGCGCTCGCGGCGGAGTGGACGCCGGCGCAGCTCGTCGAGCTGGTGGCGCTCGCCGGCTTCTATCACTTGATCGCCTTCGCCGTGAACGCCCTGCGCCTTCCGGCGGAACGCTTCGCCGCGCGATTTGCGGATGCACAGTGAAGGGTCCGGCGGATGAGGGTCGCGCACCTCAAGCGCCACGCTTGACGAGGCGGGCAGCGGCAAGAAGCGCGGCACCGAAAAGACCGAGCGCGACAAACAGCATCGACGGCTCCGAATACCGAAAGTCTTCCAAGAGCAGCTTGAGCCCGCCGGCACACAGGACGGGATAGAGCAGCCAGCCGAGCTCCGCGGTCCGCTCGTACCGGCGCGCGCAGGCCAGCAGCACCGCCGCCGCGGCGAGCACCGCCGTCCGCAGCGTCGCCAAGATGCCCGCGTTCGGCGGCACTCCGGCGAGTGCCGGTGCGATGCTCGCAACGAGCGCGCCGCTGCTTTCCAGGACCAAGAGCAGGGCCAACACCACGCGTGGAACCCCGGCGGCCACCGATGGCTTCGTGCTCGAATCCGCACGCGGGACCGCAACGCACAAGGCCGTAGCGGTGAGCGTGATCCATGCCGACGGGCTCAGTATCCCCCAATCGGCGGCCGGCGTGACCATGAAGACCGTCGCCACAAGCGAAATCAAGCCCGAAACGCCCGCGGCTACCACGCCATACGCGGCACTGTGCATCGCCAGAGCCGATTGGGAGAGTCGATGCCCAAGCCACGCTGTCAGGACGGCAAGGCCGGCCAAGAGAACGGCCAAAGTAGCGCCACGAAGCAGTACGCCGCCGCCAATGAGCGTGAACACGAGAGCGAGCGTCGCGTAAAAGTCGAAGTTGACGCGGAGCTCTCGCCGGGACCTCGAGCATGCAAACGCCGCCGCGTAGCTTCCGCCGCCGAGGATTGCGCTGGCGACGCCGATCGCGGTCTCGCTGCTACCACTGGCGTGTGCAACCGCGACGGCACCGCCGAGCCCCACGGTGATCGCGGCCAGCGTCTGAACCACCTCGAATGGAATCACGGCCCTGCGTCGCAACAGCGTGCGCGCCGCCACCGAGCCGAGATAGACGGCGAGGAAGAACGCTTGCGTGGCGAGAACGGTCCCTGGCCGCTCCACGCTCTCCGCCCTGAGCTCGGCGATGGCCATGCCGGCGAGCACGCCGTCCACCACGAACGCGGGTAGCCAACCGAGCCAGTACCAATCAGGGTCGTAGCCGAGCCACAACGTCGCAACACCGATCAGGGTGAGCATCAAGGTGAAGGGAATGAACTGTCCAGTCGTAGCTACGAGACCCAGCGTGGTCACGAGACCGCCAAGCATCGCCAAGCCCGCCAACAAACGGAGGCGTCTGCGCCGGGCCACGGCGAGCGCCAGACCGGTCAGCGCCGCTAGCGCTCCGGCACTGGCCGGAGGCGAGAGGAAACCAAACCGAGTCGAAGCTTCCCAGAGCAACGGAAACCCGATCATGATCGCGGCAACGCCGTGGAAGCTGCTGCTGAGTCGGCGCCCGCCCGCGGCCGCCCGGTCCGCTACGGCCAGCCACGCCACGGCATAGATGAGCCCGACGACGATCCCCACACCGCGATGCAGCTGACCGGAACTCGTCAAAGCACGCAGCAGGAAGGCGCCGCCGAAGACGATGAAGGTGCGTCCCGCGAGCGACAGCAGCGCGCTCAGGTCGGACACCTCGGAGGTAACGGCGGGCGCGGTTGTCGGCGGCGCCGCCCCGGGCTCATTGGCGCTCTCGGTGCCGGTCACCGTCGGGACGCCGGCTTCGAGCGCTCGCATGCGCCGATTCAGCGCGGCGACGGCCTGCTCCAACTGCTGCAGCCTTTCTTCGATGCGAGCAAGCTCCTCGTTCATCCGCGCCGTCCTCCGCGGAGTCAGTACCGTTGATGCACGTGGCGATCCTTCGCTCCGTGAGGCAAGCGATGTGCCGCGCCGCCCGCCCGCGAGATGTCAGTGCCAACAGGTATCCGAGTCGAAGTATCTGGAACGTCCCGCCTGGTGGCTTCCGACGCGCGGGAAGGGGCCATCGAGACCTGTGCCACGATCGAGCTCGTGATTGGATTAGCCAGGCTGTGAGAACGCCCGGAGTAATTTCATGATCTGCTTATCTAGCTTCAGCGTGGACCGCTGCTACGCTGATACCTAGGAGATAGTGAGATGCCGGCGTTACTTGCCGTTTGGTCGAGCCTCTTCACGGCGGCATTGCCGCTGCCCTACAGCAGCCTGATGTCCGTCGCCACGGGCGCGCTGATGCTACTGTGCGCCGCCGCGCTGTGGTTGCAACGCGACCGGCCACGCGCCCCGCTCCCGCGACCGCTGCAGTTTGGGAACGACGAGCGCCTGGCCGCCTGACTGTGCAGCGCCACTGCGCTTGCGGTGCGCCGGGCGTCTGTAGTACGCACGGCAAGGTGAACCCATGGGCGACGCGATTGTCATCGATAACCTCACGCGCAGCTTCGGGACGCGCGTTGCCGTCGATCGGGTCAGCCTGTCGATCCGCGAAGGCGAAATCTTCGGTTTGCTCGGGCCCAACGGCTCCGGGAAGACCACGCTGATCCGCATGCTCTGTGGGTTGCTCAGCCCTACGTCGGGGCGCGCCTCGGTCGGCGGCTATGACGTCGGGCGCGAGCCGGAACAGATCAAGCGCAGCATCGGGTACGTCTCACAGAAGTTCAGCCTCTACCCCGATCTCAGCGTCCGCGAGAACCTCAATTTCTTCGGCGACGTCTATTGCGTTCCCTCCGATATCGCCGAGTCGCGCAAGCAGGAGCTCCTTCGCCTCTGCGGCCTCGAAGGCCGCGAGACGCAAGCCTCCGGCAGCCTGTCGGGAGGCCTCAAGCAGCGCCTGGCGCTGGCGTGCGCGCTGATCCATCGCCCCAAAGTGCTCTTCCTCGACGAGCCGACCGCCGGCGTCGACCCGGTGGCCCGCCGCCTCTTGTGGGACCTGCTTTTTCAACTGACGCAGCAGGGCACGACGCTGTTCGTGACCACCCATTACATGGACGAGGCGGAACGCTGCACGCAGGTAGCGTACATCTACTACGGCAAGATGCTGGTGAGCGGCGACCCCACCTCCATGAAACGCGACGAGATCCGCGTCACCAACCGCCGGCTGGAGATCCTGTGCCAGCCGCTGATGCCGGCGCTCGCAGTGCTGCGCGCCGCGCCGCACGTCGATGACGTCAGCGTCTTTGGCCAGGCGCTGCACGTGCGCTTGAAGGATGTCCCGCCGGAGCCGACGACGCCGGATGCGTTCGCAGCGTTCGCCGCCGCGGCGAAGCGCGCCACGGTGATGGATCTGCTGCGCAAGCGGCTCCTCGAAGCCGGCATCGAAGTGCTGGCCGTGCACTCGGTGTACCCGAGCCTCGAAGACATTTTCGTGAGCTTCACGCGCAAGATGGATCAGGGCGCGTTGCTCGAGTAGACCCGAAGCGCTCCGGCGTCAGCTCGTGCGTCCGTCGGAGAAGGCGCAGAGCAAATCGACCAGCTTGTCGGCCTGCTCGCGTCCGCCGAAACTCCAGCGCTCACCCTGCAGGGTGCCGGCACCTTGCCGCGTCAGCTCGCCGAGCACGCTCTGTACGACCTCCTTGTTGACACCCAGCTCACGGGCGAGCTCGGCGGCCTCCACCGTCAACGGCATCTGGCCGCCCGATCCCAGAAGGCGCTTCAGGCAATGGGCGACGACACGGACCCGTCCAAGTTTCTGCATGAGCTGCTCAATGGGTTGGTTGGTGTTGCTGAGGCGCTGGCCCTGGATGTTCATCATGCGGAAGACGATCTCCAAGTCGTCCTGCACCAGCATGGAGAAGGCGTCACGCCCGATGGCCAAGAGCGTGGAGTCCTCTACCGCCTGAGCAGTGGCGGTGCGGGCGGCGCCGCCAAGCAGCGACAGCTCGCCGAAGAATTCTCCTTTGCCCAGCACGGCGACTTCCTTCTCGTGCCCTTCTTGGCCGATCGTCAGCCGGATGCGGCCCTCCGATACGACAAACATCTCATGGCCCGGATCGCCCTGCCGAAAGATCACCGCGCCCTTGGGAACGTGAAACTCGTCTCGGTCTTCCGTTGTGGCCATGCGTGCCTCGCCGTCACTGGCTGTTAGGCCAGCGTCTTCCTGAACCGCGCCAAGCTCAAGCCGAAGAACCCCGCCATGAATGCGCCGAGGATGACGAAGTCGAGGAACTGATCGCCGACCGACGTGCCCTTGAGCGTCAAACCGCGGATGGCCTCGACGAAGTAGGTCATCGGCAAGCTCCACGCCACCGGCTGCAGCCAACGCGGAATCGCCTCGATGGGAAACACGAATCCCGACAGCAGGATCGACGGGACGATAACGAACACCGCCATGAAGTTGGCTTGCAGCTGCGTTTGCGAGACGGTGGAGATCAGCGCGCCGAGCGCCAGCAGCGCCAAAATGAACAGCGCAGCCAGGAAGACGACGGGCAGCAGCGCGCCGCGAAACGGCAGCGCGAAGACGACGCGCGCCAGGATCGACACCACCGCGAAGTCGAGCGCGGCAATGATGCCGTAGGGGATCATCTTGCCGGCGATCAACGATGTGCGAGTGATCGGCGTCGCCAGCAGCTGCTCGATCGTCTGCTGCTCTTTTTCACGCACCAGCCCGGCGGAGAGCACCAGCACCACCACCATGATGACGATGCCGATGGTGCCCGGCAGGAAAAAGTCCGAGTCGCGTAGATCGGGGTTGAAGAGGATGTTCTGCGCGATCCTGATGGGTGGCTTGCGCACCGGCGGCGCCGGATGATCCGGATCGTCGAGCTGCATCGCCTCCATCGCCTCGTCGCTGGTGAGCACGCGCGCACCGTACAGCGCCGCCTGCGCCAGCGTCGGCATCGTGCCGTCGACGTACAAGGGGAAATCGGTCTGCTGATTGTCAACCAGCCGTTTGGAGAAGCCCTCCGGAATGACCATGGCCAAGCGCGCCTCACCGGTCTGGAGCATGCGGTGGATGGCTTGATCGGAGCTGACTTCGACAATGGTGAACTGGCCGTCCTTCTGCAGGCGATCTTTGACCTGTACGCTGAAGAACGTACGGTCTTGGTCCCACACGGCGACCTTCATGTGATCGACCTTGAGCCGTAGCGCGTAGCCGAAGAGAATCAGCAACAACACGGGCAGACCGAGCACGAAGCCGATCAGCTGCGGATCGCGGCTGATGTGCAGGAATTCCTTCCGCATCATCGCCCAGAGTGCCTTCATCGTTCCCTCCCCCGACCAGCGCTGCCCGCGCCGGCGACCTTACCAGAGGTCGGCCGCAGGAATCCAGCGGCGACGACGCCAATCGGCGATCAGCGGGTCAGATACGATTTGTTGAACGTCTCCTCAGGCAGCTGGGCATTGTACTTGACGTCGCTGAGCGTGATTTTCGACCAGTGGTTCTCCTGAACGTTGTTCATCTGCTGCACCAGCGGCGTCCAGATGCCGTCCACTTTTTCGAGCTTCTCCACGGTGAAGACTTTGAGCAGCTTGCCGTTGCCGTCGAAGAACTGTGTCCGCACCACAACGAGGTCCGTCGGATCGACGGCGGTGACGGTCTTGGCGTACATCTCATCGGCCGGGTTCTTGGGGACCGACTCGACGAGCTTGCAGTGCCGGCCGCCCACGTCTTCCTCGCCGACGAAGCGGTAGGTGAACGCGTCGAGGTCCGGCTGCACCAGATCGCCGACGGCGAACTCGGAGCCGAGAAAATCCTGCTTGCGCGTCTGCGGACCGACCTGAATGGCGCGCTTCGCCGCCGGCACGTAGATGAACTGCTCGTCGCGTCCCTTCTCGTGGTCAAAAACCAAAAAGCGGGTGTCCTTGAGGTCCATCGGCGCGGTGACTTCCATGTAGCCGGCCTCAACGTCGTTGTTCAGGTGCTTGTGGCTCAGCTCCAACTCGCGCACCCAGCCGCGGTCGGATGTGAGCGTCATCTTCGCGAGAAACGGCACCTTGGGCACGGCATCACGCACGCGCTTCACGAGATCTTCCGCGCTGCCCTCATCGGCACGCACGGGCGCAACCAACACAACCGTCACGGCGACTATTGCTACAGCGATGAACCACTTGGCCTTCAACATCGTCTCGATCTCCTTCCACTTCCACGCAGGACTCAGGACTCCGGACTCTTCTTCATACCAACTGGCAGGATGATGCGGAAGGTGGTGCCGGTGCCGACGACGCTCTCCACCTCGATCTTCCCGTGATGGTTGGCGACGATCCGATACGAGATCGCCAGGCCGAGCCCGGTGCCCACGCCCACGCCTTTGGTGGTGAAACCCGGATCGAAGATTTTCTTCACGTGCTCCGGTTTAATACCTTGGCCGGTATCGGCAATTTCGACGATGACAGATCCCGCGTCAGCTCCATGGCCCGGCGCGCAACGGGTACGGATGGTGATCGTGCCCTGGCCCGCGATCGCCTGCGCGGCATTGACCAGTATGTTCAGAAACACCTGATTGAGCTGATTGGCGTGGCAGGATACCTGCGGGAGTTGGCTGTACTCACGCTGCACCGTGATGCGGTTCTTCATCAGATGCGCCACCAGAGTCAGCGTGGAGTCGAGCCCTTCATGCAGGTCGGCCGGCTTGAGCTCCGCCTCGTCGAGCCGAGCGAAGTTGCGCAGGCTGTGCACGATCGCGTCGATGCGGCGGCAGGCTTCACGGCTGACCTCGGCCATGCCGGCGGCGCGATCGAGCAGTCCGCGCGCCCTGTCGGTCTGCGTCGCATCGGCGAGCGCCTCCTTGAGCTTCGCCAGCGCGCGCGCCACCAGGTCGGTGTTGCTCGACACCGCACCCAGCGGCGTGTTGATCTCGTGGGCGACACCGGCTACCAAACTGCCGAGCGCGGCCATCTTTTCCGACTGCACCAGTTGCGTCTGCGTCTCGCGCAGCTCGGTCAGCGTGCGGGTCAGTGCCGCCGTGCGTTCCTGCACTTTCTCTTCGAGGTTTTCGTACATCCGTGCGTTCTCGATGGCGACGGCACCCATGCTGGCCAGCGCTTCGAGGAGCTGCTGGTCGTCGTCGCCGAACGGTCGGGTGCGGCGGTTGAGCACCTGCACGACGCCGATGACGCGGCCGTGGGTTTGGATCGGGACGCACAGGATCGAACGCGTCCGGAAGCCGGTGGCGGCGTCGTAGCGCTGGCCGTCCCAGCGCGGATCGTTGTAGGCATCCTCGATGCGGATGGCGACGCCCGTGTGGGCGACGCGGCCGCTGATGCCTTGGCCGATGGGCACCGACAGTGTCTGCAGTTTCCCCGCGCCTTCACCGAGTGCGACTTCCCAGCGTAACGTGCGACTGGGCTCGTCGATCAACATGACCGAGCACGCTTCGGCGTCGAGCGCTTCGCCCACGCTCTGCATCATGGCGGCGAGCAACTCACGCAAGTGCAGCGTGCGGCACAGCGCGGTGCCGACGTCGATCAAGGTGGAGAAAGGAGATTGACGCGCGCTGACCTCCACCGATTCCGTCATCGCCCCAGATCCTCCGGACGCAGCTGGCTGACGCGCTCGACGACGGCGTCCGCTGCGTTCAACGCGCTGCAATCGTAGTGCGTCGTCACGGCGATGCAGCGCATTCCCGCGGCATGGGCCGCCTCGACACCCCGAGGCGTATCTTCGATCACGACGCACTCGGCCGCCGAGACCGGGACGTCCTGCGTGGCGTTGACCGCCTGCAAGGCGCACAGGAACGGATCGGGAGCCGGCTTGCCGCGGGACACGTCTTCGGCGCCGACGACGGCGGTGAACAGCGGACGCACGTGCGCGCGTTGCAGAATCGGTTCGATCTCGTCGCGGAAGGCACCGGAGGCAATGGCGAGCACGAAGTCGTCATGCAATCGGTGCAACGTGTCGGCGACGCCGGGGTACAGGCCGGCGGTCTGCGCCCGCGCCGCGAACTCGGCCCGCTTCCGCGCGAGCAGCGCCTCGATCTGCGCCGGTCCGGCGTCGGCCCCGGCGCGCGCGCACGCAGCGGCCAGGCAGTCGCGGTCGGGCAGGCCCAGGAAGTGCGCGAAGTAGTCGTCGCGCGATAAGACGATGCCGACGCCGGCGAGGGTCGACTGGAATGCGGCGCAGTGCACGCTTTCAGTGTCGGCAAGCACGCCGTCGAAGTCAAAGATGAGCGCCCGCACCGGTGTCGCAATGATCATCGGCGGAAACCTCGGCTTGACACCCGTGAGAGCGCGTGTGTATCGAGAGCTGTCATGCCGGCTGAAGAAAACCCGTCAACCATCCTGGTCGTTGACGACGAGCCTGCGGTGGTGCAAACTCTCTCGGCGCTGATCGAGCTCGAAACCCCGCACAAAATCCTCGCTGAAACGTCGCCGCACCGGGCCATCCAACTGGCGCGGGTCACGCCGCTCGACCTGGTCGTCTCCGACTTCCTCATGCCGGAGCTGGATGGCATCACGTTTCTCCTCGAAGTCCGCGCCCTTTATCCGGAGAGCACGCTCATACTCCTCACCGGCTACGCTGACAAGGAGAACGCCATCCGCGCCATCAACGAGGTCGGCATTTTCCACTACATGGAAAAGCCGTGGGACAACGACGACCTGCTCACCATCATCCGCACCGGCCTCGACAAGCGCCTACAGCTGCACCGCCTGCACGAGCGGACACGCGAGCTGGAGGCGCGGCTGCGCCAACTGCAGGCGCGCAACGAGGAGCTGGAGCGGCGACTGGCCGAGAAATCCTGAAGGAAGGCGATCACAAGGATCGCCCCTACGCCACCCATTCGGGCACACTCGGGAAGCTGCCGCGCCGGATGCGTTTGTCCGTCAACTCGCGGAACCAGCGCTCGACCAAGTTGAGCCACGACGAGGAGGTGGGAGTGCAGTGCAGGTGGAAGCGCGGGTGCTTGCCAAGCCAGGCTTGGACCTGCGGATGCTTGTGCGTGCCGTAGTTGTCGAGAATCATGTGGATGTCCAAATCTGCCGGAACGCTCGCGTCGATTTGGCGCAAAAACGTGCGGAACTCGACATTGCGATGGCGCGGGTAGCAGGTCCCGATGACCGGGGGAAGTCAACTCACGCCGCCTCGACCCAGCGGGTGGTGTAGCGCAATTCGGGGAAACGATCCTCGACGTGGCGGAAGAAGCTCCTACGTGCCCGGTTGGATTGGTTCCTTCCACGCATGGACACCACGATAGCACGCTGCACCATCGAATCACCCTCCGCATCGGCCCGCTCCATTGCTTCTCTTTCGTGCCATGCCGAACTCCGGGTGTACGATTGCCAGGCCCAGCAGCGAACCGGGCCTCGTCGCGTCTCATCCGTCGCGATGTTGCGAAAGACATTGCCCTCGACGGAGCACCCAAGCGTGTTTCTTTGCGGCTCGAAGCAGGTGGAGATCCAAAGCGTCGCTGCGATCCTGCGCCGGCTCGGCGAGCTTCAATATATTCTCGTCGACGACTCGCCGCGTGGCGAAGCCAACGCTCGCCAGATAGTCTCCGGTGACTTGGGGATCTACGTTCATCAGGTCACGCTGCTGGGCAAGAGCGGTCGCAGCATAAGAGTCGTTGCGGTTTTGTAGGAATCGCAGAACCCAACGGAAGTGCTTGGGGTTCGCGTTCGGATTCCCACGGATTTCCCTATCGAACGCGCGGCGAACCTCCGACTGCACAAGGCCCGGAGCGTTCGAGCTTAGCCATGACAGGGACGCGAGCAGGTCGTCTTCGATGTAGGCTATCGCCTTGGCCGGGTCGTCAAACGTCAGGGTCTTCTGGTGCGAGAGGCGCAATCGCAGCGCGTTCAACGCAATGTTCGCTGCCGCGAGGGCGGCTTCGCACGGAGCCGTGGTTTTCCCGAAAATCAAAATGTCGTCCATCCAGCGAAGATGCTCTACGCCCATCGCTTCGATTGCTGCGTCAACGGGTTTGAGGAAAGCGTTGCCGAACACTCGACTCGCATCTGAGCCAATGGGGAGACCAATCAGATTGTGCTCGATCTGCCAGCGCTGGAGGAACCGCAACACAACGGACACGGCATACTCATCGCAGCGACATCCAACCAAAGCCTGCTCCAGAGCAACGCGGTCAACCGACGGATAGTACCGCTCTACGTCTGTGCAGAACATGGCGGACTGTCCGCCGTTCCGCAGCAGAGCGATCGCCCGTTGGCGGAATCTTGGATGCCACTTCTTGGGATTTTGAAACCGCCAGCATGGAGGCGGCTTTGCGAGCCGGCATGAGAGCACGCGGGAAGACAGATTTGCGTCTGTTGTCGCAACGATACGGCCGGCGGCGGCGCTGTACGACACAAGGTCGGCAAGATCGATTACCGCCAACTGTAGGAGCTTCGTCGGGCCGTTTGGGTACGGGAACAGCCGCAATCGTGTCGGCCGTTCGCTCAGCCGCGCCTGGAGTTCTGCAACGTACTCGCGTTCGCAGGAAATGTAGTCTTGAAATCCAGCGACATCGGGAACCTCGAACGCTTCACAGTCGTAGTGCACCACCGAGCGTAAATTGTGGGCAAGCTCATTCTTCTCGAACTTCCTATCCTCCGTTCCAACAGTCCGACGACGTTAGAACAGATCGACCGCGAAGCATCTAGGTCAGCGCCTCCCACTTCACCGCGCCGCCGCCCGCGGGTCGAGGCGGTCGCGCAGGTAGTCGCCGAGGAAGTTGAAGGCCATAACCGTGAGGAAGATGAAGACACCGGGCGTGAGGATCCACGGGTACTTCACCAAGTTCTGCACGTTCTGCGCCTCGGCGAGCAGGTTGCCCCAGCTGGCACTGGGCTCCTGAATGCCGAGGCCGAGCAGCGACAACGCGCTCTCGCCGAGAATGAAGCTAGGGATGCTCAGGGTCGCGGCGATGATCGTGTAGCTGAACGTGCCGGGGATGATGTGTCGCGTCAAGATACGCCAGCGCGAGGCACCGAGGCCGCGCGCCGCGACGACGTATTCGTACTCGCGCAGCGACGCCACCATGCCGCGAATGATGCGCGCGAAACCCGCCCAGCTGATGAAGCTCATCAGCACCACGATCAGGAAGAAGGTCGTCGCCGACGACAGGTTGGCGGGGATCACCGCCGCCAGCGCCAGCAGGAAGTAGAACGACGGCAGCGACATCTCGATCTCGACGATCCGCATGATGATGTTGTCGACCCAGCCGCCGACGTAGCCGGCGAAGCTGCCGACCAGCGTGCCGATGGTGAAGCTGATCGCCACGCCGACGACGCCGATCGACAGGCTCACCCGGCTGCCGTAGACGATGCGCGAGAACAGGTCGCGGCCCAGATTGTCGGTCCCGAGCACGAAGACCTTCGGCGTGTCGGGCGACGTGGTGAACAGATGCCAGCGGTACAGCATATGGATGGGCACGCGCACGTCGCGCTGTTCGTCGAAGCGCCGCGTCAGCGGATCGGCGAGCACGAGCGGATGCGTGTAGAAGATCGCCTCGCCCCACCGCTGCGGCGGATTGACGTGCAGGCTCGACGGCGGGCAGTTGGGAAAGGCGCGGTTCTGTTCGGCGAAATCGTAGGGCGCGACGACGGGCGCTGCCACCGCCATGAGGTAGAAAAGGACGAGCGTCACTGCGCTGGCGACGACGATGACGCCGGGACCACGGGCGCGGTTCATGGTCTCACCGTCCGGCTTCCAACCGCGTGAAGTCGATGCGCGGATCGACCAAGGTGAGCGTGACGTCCGCCAGCAGGTTGCCCACGAGCAACAGGATGGAGCCCATCAGGACGGAACCCATGACGAGGTACACGTCAAGCGAGCGCACGGCGTCGAGCATGAGCGTTCCGAGACCTTGCAGATTCATTACGGCTTCGACCAGCGCCGCGCCGCCCAACAAGTTGCCCAGCTCGTAACCCGCGAGTGTCACGAACGGGTTCAGCGCGTTGCGCAAGATGTGCTTGACCACGACGACGCCCTCGGACAGCCCCTTGGCGCGCGCGGTACGCACGAAGTCCGCTTCCTTGATCTCGAGAATGTTGGCGCGCATCAGTCGCATCAAGCTGGCCATGCCCCCGATGCCGAGGACGATCATCGGCAGCCACAAATGATACAGCCGGTCGGCGATCTTTCCGGAAAGCGTGAGACTGTCGTAACTCACCGAAAAGGTCCCGCCGATCGGAAACCAACCGGTGCGTAGCGCCGCGAACATCATCAGAAATGCGAGGAAGAAGCTCGGCAGCGACATGCCGAAGAACGCCAGAAACGACAGCACGCGGTCGGAGATCGAGTTCGGGCGCAGGGCCACGAGGATGCCGATGGGAATGGCCAGCGTCCAGGTCACCAGCATGCTGGCGAGCGCCAGGATGACCGTGTTGCCGGCCCGCGCCGCGATGAGGTCGATGACCCTGACGCGATACGCCACCGAGACGCCCAGATCGAGGTGCAGCGCGCGCCACAACCACTTCGCGTAGCGCAGCAGCAACGGATCACCGTAGCCGAACTGCACTTCCATCTGGTGGATGACCTCGGGCGAGATCGACGGATTCATCTTCAGCGTGCTGAAGTAGTCGCCCGGCGCCAGATCGATGATCAGGAAGGCGAGAAACGTGATCCCCAGCAGCAGCGGGATCATGTGCAGCACGCGTCGGAGAAGATAGCCCGCCATCGGCCGAATGAGCGACGGCTCAGAGGTTGCGATCACATCGGACGCCGATCCGCGTCGCGAGGACATGCCTCAGCGGATCTCGTAGCGACCAACGGGAGCGGTCCCGCCGAAAGGACGGTGTGCGCAGCACTCAGTGCTCCGCGATGCGGATGAGCTCCGGCCGGTACAGGCCCCACACGGTGGGGTGATAATTCTCGATCACGTTCTTGTAGGCGACGAACTGCGTCTGCCGCACGGTTTCGATCATCGGCAGCTGCGCGTGCAGGATCTCCTGGATGCGCCAATAGAAGGTGCGGCGCTGCTGCACGTCGAGCGCGCGCGAGCCCTGCTCGAGCAGGCCGTCGATCTCCTTTTCCCACGGCGTGGCGGGGTCCGATTGATTCGGGTTCCACAGGTGCAGATTGCCGCTGGAGCGCAGCAGGTTGGCGCCGTTGTTCGGCTCCGGCGTGCCCGTGAAGCCGATCAGGATGGCGTCCCAATCGAACGTGTGATCGATCTTCTCGACCAGCGTGGTGAAATCGAGCGGCCGGTAGTTCACCTTCATGCCGAGCTTGGTCCAGTCCTCCTTGAGGATGGAGCACATCTTCTCGCGCACCTGATTGCCGGCGTTGGTGTTGAGGGAAAACTCCACCGGGTTGCCGGCGGCGTCCTCGATGATGCCGTCGCCGTCGCGGTCGATGTAGCCGCCGTCCTTCAGCAGGCGGCGCGCTTCGTCGAGGTCGTAGTTGTAGTCGGTCAAGTTGGGGTTGTGGTAGAGCTTGTCCTCGGGCGAGATCTCGGCGACCGCCGGCTGGCCGTAGCCGTTGAGGCAATTGACGATCATCGACTGCTTGTCGATGGCGTGCGCCAGGGCTTGGAGAAAGTGCGGGTCGGTGAACCAGGTGAGCCGTGGGTCGTGCGTGTCGCCCTGCACGTAGTGCCGCGGATTGCGGTTGAAGGACACGAACGTCGAGCCGGTATCGAGCCCGACCTCCCGCACGTTGATCGCCAGCTGATCGGCCTTGGCCTTGAGATCCGCCACCTCTTCCGGGCGCGGCGAGTGGGTGTCGGTCTGGCCGGCGAGAAACTTCAGGTACATCGTGTCCTGATTCGGCACGATGAGCAGCGTTTGCGTCTCGATATACGGCAGCGGTTTGCCGGCATCATCTTTCATCCAGTAGTCGGGGTTGCGCTGAAATTCGATGAACTGGGCCTGCACGTAGCGGGTCATGCGGTAGGGACCCGTCCCGATGATTTTCTCCGGTGGCGTGTCGATGCCCCATTGCTGCGTGAACGTGCCGGCCTGCAACGCCGGACCGAGGATGTGTTTCGGGAGAATGCCCAGACCCATCGAGCTGATCAGCGGTGCGAAGGGTCGCGGCACGATCAGACGGATGGTGAAGTCGTCGGCGACCTCGGTCTTGATCGGCTGGCCGTCAACCAGCAGCGTATGCTTGCCGCTGTTGGGCACGCGATCGTCGAAGATGGCATCGAAGGTAAACGCGACGTCGGCCGCGGTGAACGGTTCCCCATCGTGCCAGCGCACGCCGTGGCGCAGATGGAAGGTGTAGACCGTTCCGTCGGCGTTGTGCTCCCAGCTCTCCGCCAGCGCCGGCTCCATCTCGAGCGTCTGCGGATTCAGCCGCACCAGCCCTTCGAAGAGGTCGCCCACGGCGGCAGCGGAGGCGCTATCGACCACCAGGAGCGGATTGAAAGTCTTCGGATCGCTGATCGTGGCGGTCACCAGCCGTTGCGGCCGCGGCGTCGGTGCAGCCGCGGTTGCGGCCGGTGTGCCGGTTTGCTCCGGACTGGGCTGACAGCCGACGGCCAGCGCCAGGAGCAGCGAAACCCAGACGATCCGTCGCATCAATCCGCCACGCGGTCGAGGTTGACGATCTTGCTGCCGGGCGGCGTCTGAAACGCAAAGATCGAGTGATCCAACGTCGGATTGAGATCGATGTCTTCCAGAGCGACGTCCACCGAGCGTTGCGCGTCAGGCATTTCGAGCCCGATGCGTGTCGCCACCGGGAAGCCGGCGTGGTCTTCATATTCGGCGAACGTCGCGTGCCATACCGGCTCACCGCCGCCGTCGCGCTCCTCTGCCGCAACCGGCAACTCCGCCTCCGAAAACCACACGACTTGCGACCGGTCGTCCAGATCCTGGCGCAGGCGAATCCAGCCTGAGCTGGGCTCGAACGCCACTTGCGCGTGCCCGCCCAATCGTGAGGGCGGCGTGCCGAGCAGGATGTCGACGAGATCGCTCACCGGCAGCCCGATGCGGGCGTAGCGCCACAAGTTTTCCGGCGATGCCTGCCCCTGATAGACGGTCGCATCCTGTCGCGCATAGGCGGTCAGCGTGCCGTCGCGCGCGGTGAGCACGAACACGGAGCCGAAGAGAGACAGCACCTCGACACGCAAGCGGTCGGGGCGCGCCACAACGATGGCTTCATGCGAGCTGTTGGATTCGCGACCGTCGCGGTAGCGTAGGCGTGCCAGGGCCCGCAGGCTGCGTACCGCGTCACGGCGCGCCGCCAATGTCGCTTCGAGCTGCGCCGCGGTCGGCAAGACCGCTGGCGCCGGACGCGGGGCCAGCGGACGCGTCGCCGCGCAACCGGCGCAGACGGCGGCGGCCAGGGCGACCCACCGGGTCGCCCTGGCGAGTGGTCGTGCGGGGCGTTGTAGGCGCGACCCGGTGGATCGCCCTCCTTCGCAGCCGCTCACGAATCCTTCCCACCTTCCGGACGGCGGCCTTCGAGGACTTGGATCTTGCCTTTGATGCGATCCAGCTGTTGCTTGTCGGTGGAGCGGTTCAATGCGTCCTGGTACAGGCGCAAGGCCTCCTGGGATTTCCCGGTTTGGAGATACGCGTCGCCGAGATGTTCGGCGATGGTAGGATCTTCGCCGCTGAGCTCGATGGCGCGCTCGAGCTGCTCCACCGCTTTCGGGTAGTCGCCGCGTTGGTAGTAGACCCAGCCCAGGCTGTCGACGTAGAAACCGTCGTTCGGATCCAAGGCAATCGCGCGGCGGATCAAATCTTCGGCTTCGTCCAGCTGCACGCCCATCTCGGCGAAGGTGTATCCCAGATAGTTCAGCGCCGGCGCGTTCTGCGGGTTCAGCTCGATGGCCTTGCGCATCTCCGCGATACCGCCGTCCTTGTTCTTGGCCTCGTCATAGAGGGCGCCGAGCGTGAAGTGATATTTGTCGTTGTTCGGATCGTGATCGACCATTTGCTGTAACAGCCGGATGGCCTCGGATAGATCACCCTTGTCGCGGTACATCGACGCCAGCAGGCCCACCAGGTCGGAGCTGTCGGGTTTGGCGTCGATGGCCTTTTTCACGTGGGCAATGGCATCGTCGATGCGGCCCTGCTTCTGCAAGATGTAGCCGATGTGCACGCAGGCGTCCGAGTAATATTCGGACGTGGCGGGCACGCGCCCAAACTCGTCGAGCGCCCGCTCATAGTCCTTGACCTCGCCGTAGACCGATCCGAGATAGTAGCGCACGCGATCGTTCTGCGGCTCGGCGGCCAGCACCAGGGTAAACTCGGTCGCGGCTTTGTCGTAGTCGCCCTTCTCGAAGTAGATCAGACCGATCTTCACGCGCGTCTCTTGCGGATCGGCCTCGGTTTTCTCCAGCTCCTTGAACTGCGACAGGGCCTCGTCCAGCTTCTTCTGCCCGGCGTACAAGCCGCCCAGCCGTTTGTGGGCGACGGCGCTTTGCGGGTCCGCTTTGAGAATGCGCTGGTAGATCTCGATGGCTTTGTCCGGCTGATCCTGCGCCTCGTACAGCAGCGCCATGTCGAGCTGGACCATCTCGGACTGCGGATTGAGTCGCAGGGCCTCGGTGTACGCCGCCTCGGCCTTGTCGTAATGGCCGGCGGCCGCCTCGACGCGTCCGAGATAGTAGAAGCCGAGGAACGAGTGCGGGCTGATGTGCGTCAGCTCATCGAGGGTGGTGACGGCACGGTCGTAGTCGCCCTGCTTGCCGTAGAGCGCGCCGAGGAACAGGCGCGCTTCCTGGTTGTTGGGATCGAGTTGGAGAACCTTTTCGTACTCGGCCATCGCGTCGGCGTCTTGGTTGAGAGCGGAGAAGATTCCGGCGAGCAGCACGCGTGACTGCGCGTCGCTGGGTTCCAGCTCCACGCATCGTCGAACCTGTGCGAGGGCGTCCTGCAAGCGATTGGCCCGGACGTACAAGGTCGCCAGCCGTTGCCGCAGCAGGGCGGATATCGGATCGGCCGCCACGGCCAGCTCGTATTCCTTGGTGGCCACGTCATGATCGCCTTCATTCAGGGCGACCTCGGCTTTGAGGAAGTGTCCCATGGCCTCGGCGTCCGGCGGAATGGCCGCGGCCGCGGGTTCAGCGGGTCCCATCTCGGGAACCAACCGGAACGATTCCTTGGGAGAGAGGTTCCTTTGAAACGCGGCGCATCCGCCGAGCAGCATGCAGCACCCGGCGATGAGTGCCACGCGTCGGCGAGCGTTCGGTGCGTGCATCTGCATCGTCGAATTGCCTAGCATAATACGATACGGGGTTCTATGCAGGGTTCAACGGGGGGCTGGCGCGCCGGCGTGCGCGCGGTCCCAGGAGGCGAGAGGAACGGAGGGTATGCAGCAGATACTTCCACCGGAGCGCCTGGGCGGGCAAGGGTTGGATTACGAGCAGGAGGAGTCGGGCAACCGGACCATCCTCGCCTTGCTGCAGGATCCGCACGTCGGTGATCAAGTCGACCTGGTCATCACCTATCGCGCCGCGGCGTACGAAGCGTGGGCAGCGCGCGGGATGGTACGCTTCCAGCGCGTCCTGCGCGACGGCCGCCTGGAGTTTCCCGTGGTGGAGCAGATCGGCGCCAATCCGCTTGCCGATCAACGTCACAGCGCGTTGGCGACGTGCGCCGAAGAGCTGCGGGCCGCTGCCGCCTCGGGCCATCCGACCGACGACGTGAATCGCGCTTTCATCGAGCCGGAGCAGGTGAGCTATCCCCACGCGTACGAGCGCATCGCGCAGCTCTTCGACAGCCCGTTTGCGCCGGACATCGTGGTCAGTCCCAGGTGCTACACGTTCGGTCTGCAGCCCGGTCAGCACGGCGCGCTCGACGTGGTGCAGTCACGGGCGCCCCTGGCCTTTGCAGGGCCTGGGATCAAGCCCGGTGCCTACGAGTCGGCACCCCGGCACGTCGATATTGCACCGACCGTTTGTCACCTCATGAGATTTCCGAAAATCGATGGCGCGGATTTCACGGGGCGCACGGCGAGTGAGCGCGACGTCGCGCCGGACGTCTACTTGAAGCGGCAGGACGGGCGTGTCCTCGACGAGATCATCGACGCGGCGGTGCAACCGGAGCGCGTGTACATCGTGCTCTTCGACGGGCTCAGCAACAGCGAGTTGCGGCATCTGCTCGCTATCAACGATCCCGCCGTCACCAACCTACGGCGGATTCTCGACCGGAGCGCTGTTTTTCGGTTTGGCTCGACGGTCACGTTCCCGAGCATTACGTGGCCGAGCCACAGCACGATCTTCACCGGGGTGTGGAGCGGGCATCACGACATCGTCAATCCCACCTACTACGCGCGTGAGACGCGGCAGGCGCTGGCCCCGCAGGCGCAGGGTCTGATGACCGAAGGCTACTTGGGCAGCGGCGTGGAGACGTTGTACGAGGCCTTCCACCGCGTCCTCGGTGCGCAGGCGTTCACCGCCAACATTCACGAGCCGCAAGGGCGGGGCGCCGATCACGCCCCCCTCGAGCAGCGCGTCGTCGGCGCGCGCGATCGCCTGCGCGCGCTGACGCCCGATTTCCTGAGCGCCATCCACCCGCGGTACGCGGCGGACGGCAAAGACGGCGTCCAACGCGAAGCGCTGCTCGACGCGCGCGGCATGGCGCAGGTGATGGTGCTGTTCGACGATCCGTCACACCCGCCGCCGGTGCTGGTCGCGCACGAGTTCGCGCTCACCGACGGGGCCGGGCACGACTACGGCCCGCACGGCGACGGCTTGCGCACGGCGATTGCCGAGACCGACCGCCGCTTCGGGCAGGTGCTGGACATGCTCGACGCCAAAGGACTCCTCGACTCGACGCTGTTCGTGTTCACCAGCGATCACGGCATGGCGTCACAAGACGTCAGCAAGAAAGCCAATCCGGCACGACATCCGGAACGCATCGGCATGAAGACGGTGGTCGGTGAGCCGATGATCTGGCTGCGCGACATGGCGGTCGCCGTCGAGCCCGCACCGGACGGGCGGACCGCACGGGTCACCGTGCTCGACAACGACCCCGACGCATCCGGCGAGCGACCGCCGGTTGCGGACGCCGAGATCCTGGTCCACTCGCATCCGGACATCCTCGTCGCCAAGCTCGTCACCAACAGCATCGGCATCGCCGGCTTCGCGACGCCGGCGGACGTCGCGCCCGCCGACATCGTCCTATCGGTCCGTCACCCGAACTACAATCCACGCCACCTTCGCCTCGACGGCCGCAACCTCACCATCGATCTGCGCGCAGAGCTGTATGGGGTACACTCCGAGGTCGCCCAAGACCGCAGGACCGAATGAGATGAGTCAGTTGCTGCGGAAATAGTCACGGCTTCCCGCACGCGCAGCCCTCGAGCCGTTCAGCGCCTGCAAATCGACGTTGACTTGGTACGGGGGCGTTCGTAGACTGACGGCCAACACGCATGGGTCGCAGTCGGTTCCTTCTTTTCCTCCTAGTAGGGTGCACTCTGGTCGGGCGGTGTGCGATCACCAGCGCACAGACGTTCTACAAGTGGACCGACGACGCCGGCGTGGTCCACTTTTCCGACGAGCCGCCGCCGGACATGAAAGGTGTCGAGGAGCGCAATCTCGCAGTCGAGCCCGTGGTCAAGTCGGGACCCGAGTCGCCGGACCATCCGAGCGATGCGGCCGCAGCCGGAGGGGGCGCCAAGGAACCCGGGGCACCCAACGCGCCAAAGGCCGAGGGACCGGCGCGCGTCGTTCTCGTGTCGCGTCAGAACCCGCGGATCGGACCATCCGCGATGCATGTCATCGGCCAAGTGAAGAACGTCGGCGGCGCGAATGCGCGGCGCGTGTCAGTGACGATCTCCGCGGTGGACGCTACCCAAGGCACGCCGTGCCTGAACGAGGAAGCGAGCGTCACGCCATCCACCTTGAAGCCGGGCGAAACCGGCAACTTCGACGTCGACCTCAACAGCCCGTGCCTGCTCGGCGAGCCCAACCTCGACGTCGCTCCGGTCTGGGACTGAGCCGCCGCGCACCATCTACCGTTCACGCCACGACCGCATCGGGCCGCGGCATGGCGGCGCGCGCGGCGATGCGTGCTTGAATCTCCTGATGCACGGCCTGCGTGATCGGGTAGCGCTGGAAGATGATCAACGCCGCCAGATAGCACACACCCGGAAACAGGGAGTAGAGCAGCCGCATCGTGAACACCACCTCCGGAGTCTGCATGACATTCGGGATGTATCCCGCCCAGTCCAGCATCTGCAGCGCGATGAACAGGGTGATCGCTGCCGAGGCTTTCGTCACCCACGCCCACAAGCCGAAGTAGGATCCCTCGCGCCGCTTGCCGGTTTCCAGCTCGTCCTGATCGATGACGTCGGCCTGCATCGACGCCGGCAGCGCCAAACTGCCGCCGAGGCTGATGCCTCCACAGGCCAGCAGCACAAAGAACAATCTCGAGCGGCCGGGGCCGAGCGCGAACATGGCACTCGACACCAGCACTGCGATGACCAGGCTGATCGACCACGCATCCTTCTTTCCCAACCGATGCGACAAACGCACCCACAAAGGCAGCGACAGGATGCCCAGCAACAGATACACGAGAATGTATGCCGGCAGCAGCCGCGGCGTCTGCAGCACGTAGTCGGTCATGTACGGAATTAGCGGCGCCGGCACGGCGCCCGCCACGCTGGTGAAGAAGTAGGTGCCCAGCAGCGTGCGAAACGACCGATTGCGCATGGTGGTTTGCAGGCCCTCCCACGGCGGCAGCGGCTGTCGCCCCTGGAACTCCGCGCGCTCACGGATCGCAACCGCCGGGATCAGAATGGTCACGCTGCCGACAACGGCGAACACCAGCGCCATTCCGGCGAACGCGGCGCGTGGCTCGGGAGCCAACCGCAGCGCGATCGGCGGCCCCAGGGTGCCCAGCACGATGCCGCTGATCGAGAACACCTCACGCACGGCGATCAGCCGCGTGCGCTCATGGTAGTCGAGTGAAAGCTCGGCGCCCCAGGACGCGTACGGTATGGTGCCGACCGTCCAGAATACGAACAGCAGCAAGTAGGTCGCCGCAAAGTACGCGAACAGCGCCCCGGTGCTCAGCGAGGCCGGCGGCGTCCACAAGAAATAGAAGCACAGCCCGGCGGGGAACGCGCTCGCCAAGAGGTACGGTCGGCGCCGCCCCCAACGGGTGCGCGAGCTGTCCGACACAAATCCCATCGCCGGGTCGAGAAACGCGTCGCTGACGCGCCCCAGCATCACCGCCAATCCGACCAGTGCCGGCGACAGCAGCGCGACGTCGGTGTAGAACTTCGCCAAGTGCACGTACACCGCCAGCCCCATCATGGAGAACCCCAGCTGACCGATGCCGTAGGTGACGAGCGTACCGAACGCGAGCCGCTCTCTGCGTGCATCCGTACGCATGACGCAGGGGCTTAGTGGCTTTCGCGAGCCGACGCAACCCGGTGATTGCACGGGCGCCGCGCGCCGATCCGCGTCTGTACACCCGCGGCGTTTCAGGCTAGATCCGTGTCACAGGCCGCAGCGCGTTCGATGCCCATCGAGTATCGCAAAGACGACGGCACAATGGTCTGGGTGCGCAACCCATTCACCGGCGTGATCACCTATTTCACCCACTTGCATAAGAAGCGCAGCGGTTTCGTCCGGAAAGCCCAAGAGACGCTCCTGCAGGGAACCCCCGTTGATCGCGCCGCCTGGCAAGCGCGCCTGCGCCAGGAGTTGGAGGCGGCGCAACGGTCGTGCCCGTTCTGCCCCGGCAACGAGGCGCTGACGCCGAAGGAGATCTTGGAAGTCCCGGCGCGGCAGCTGTTTCCCGACCGCGCCGACGGCACGTGGCTGATTCGCGCCGTGCCCAACCTCATCCCGCGCATCCCCGAATGTTGCACGGGCGGCCGCAACGAATCCTACGTGGTCATCGAAGATCCGCGTCACTTCGCCGACGACGCGCAGGGGCACGAGGATCTGCTCTACACCGGGCTCCTGCCGATCGAGCAGTTTCAGGCGCTACTGGCCGCCGACGTCGCGGTGGCGCGGCGGGTGTATGCCAATCCCACCGTCCAGGCGGTGCTGATCCGCAAGAACCAAGGTCGCGAATCGGGTGCCTCCCAGCCGCACGTGCACAATCAGGTGATCGGTTCCGACCTGCCGTTCGCCCCTGTGGCACGCGAGTGCGAGGTGACCGCACGCACGCCGCGCGTTTGGGAGGAGCTCCTCGATTTCGCCCGCGCGCACGGTTTCATTCTCGAAGAACGCGACGGCTGCGCCGCATACTTCTGTCCGTTCGGCACGTTTCCGCGCAGCTACGAAGTGGTGTGCCCGCAGGATTGGGCACGCATCGTCGACATCCCCGCGGCACGCTGGCGCACCTTCGGGGCGTTGCTCTATGGGGTACTCCAGGCCCTTGGACCGGTCCCCTTGGACTATGAAATCCACGATGGGCCCGGGGTGCCATTGCACGCGCACGTCAATGCCAGGCACTTCGCCTACTCCAACATCGGCGGGACCCTCAACCTTCCAATGAACCTGGTCGCACATCCCGCGGCGCTGCGCGTCGCCGGGTGAGCGGGAGGGATGGGTCCGGGGCGGCGGCAAGAGCTGCACGTGCGGATTGACAAGAAAGCGCGCCTCGCATACAAAACGGCGTTGGCCGTGTTTGGGGGAAGAGGGGTTGGCGTGGGAACGAAGTCGAGCACGGACGAGTACTGAGGAGAAAGCACAGAGGGCGCCTGCCAAGCCCCTCAATCCCTGAAAGGAGGACAAACAATGGCAGTAGCAGATGATGTGAAGGCGATCTTCAACGCGATGCCGCAGAACTTCAACGCGGACTCGGCAAAGGGGATGAACTCGGTGATCCAGTTCAACCTGACCGGTGACGGCGGCGGCAACTACCACGTCGTCATCAAGGACGGCGCGTGCACGGTGGGCGAGGGCTCGCATGCCTCGCCGAACATGACGATGACGATGGCCGCGCAAGACTACGTCGACATGATCAGCGGCAAGCTCAACGGTCAGATGGCGTTCATGAGCGGCAAGCTGAAGATCGCCGGCGACATGGGTCTGGCGATGAAGATGCAGAGCCTCTTCAAGCGGCCGGCCTGACGCCCGAACCAATTCAACCTGCCGGGAGGCGAGGAGCAGCGCTCCCCGCCTCCCGGAGGCAGTCCTCTACTGTAATTTCCATCCACAATCTTGCGAGGGTGAGAAGCGTTCGTCGGCGGTAGGCCGGCGGCTCAGTTCATCGCCGTGCACTCGACCCTGGTGGGTTCGGTCCGCTCACACGCGAGGCTGTCCGTCACGCCGGAAGAAAGATACGCGCAGGCGTTGGTCGTGGCTGCCATCCGCGCATCATGCTCCGAGGCGCCTTCGACCGTGCGACACACCGACTGTCCACGAAACGCGATGCACACGGCGCACTTGTAGCCGCTGACGTGGAAACTGCGATAGATCACAAACGCCATGAACAGGACGAGCCCGGCCGCAATCAGCCAGCTGGTGCGCCGGCGGCGTGCCGGAGGTTTGGTCGTGCCACCGACTCCGCGTTCGGGCATGCACGCGCTCGGCAAAGACGCTTACGACGTCGAGATTGCCGGCTAGTTGCCGTCGTCCTCTTCAACGGTGATGTCGACCTCGTCGGACGCGGTGGCGCCGCTCGGACTGGTGACGGTCACCGAAGCGGTAAAATCACCCGCCTGCGTGTAGGTGTGTGAGGGATTCGGCTCGCTGCTCGGCGGCGAGTTGTCGCCGAAATTCCATTTGTATGTCGGCAGACCCGAGCTACACTCGGCTTCCGCCGTAAACGCCACCGACAGCGGCGGCGACCCATAGTCGGGATTGACATCGGCGACAACGACGCAGTCGCTGCCTTCATCCTCCGCGGGCGGAGGCGGCGCACTGGGTGCGCCGCCTCCAGCCAATGGCGTGATCGGGTTCGCCTGGACGCCGGCTTGTGCTTGCACCGGGCGCGCAGGGACGTTGGCCTGCGGCGGCGCCACTTGGATCTTCCCGGGCGTGACCGCCGGCGCCTTTACGCTGGAAGTGCTCTCTTGACCGCCCCCGGGCGCCTCTCCCTGCTGACAGCTCCCACAGCCGCCGACGAGCAGCAACAGCGCGATCATCATTCGGGTTGGTTTCATAGCCAGCTACCTCCGCTCGCTTCCTTCTGCCGCCGGATCGAGAGAACGATCATGCTGCACCGGGCAAGGAGTGACTGCAGCTTCAGGTGCATCAGCGTCCCGGTCCTTTCGGCTTCTTCGGGGAAGGGAGGTGTTCGATCCACAGGTGCTTGACCGGCCCGGGGTTGCCTTCGGAGTCGCGTACCCGGACGCTGAGCAGCGTCTTGCCCTCCGGGAAGCCCCACGACCGGGCGACGATCATGCAGAATTGCACGGTCGTGTCCTTGCTGATGAAGGAGTAATCGCCGTTCTTGCTCATCGTGCATGATGAATCAGATTGGATGAACGTCTCGAACCGGCAGCCGAAGTCGTTGATCGCGTCGCTGATGCGTTGCTTCTCGTCGAAGCTCGGCGGATTGATCCCCGGGATGCCGCCCAGATTCGGACGGCGCCGGTCGCACACGGCCGGGTTGCCGTCACCCAGGTCGCGGCTACTTTCGATCTCGAGATCCGGCCGCACGCTAGGGTCATTCTCCACGTATGCGAATACCCGACGCCCGGGTTCGAATCCACTCTCTCCGGGCTTCGCTTCGATGACAAGAATGAAGCCTGACCCGGCCCCGCTCTCGTACACCGGGATGCCTTTCTCGACGCGCGCCGGCTCCACGCTTGTACCGTCGGCGCGGGCGGCGCCGAAGAACGTGACGACTGAGCCGATCGGGTGACCCTTGCTCGCCTTGATGTGCTTGCCGATCGGACGCGTCGGCAACGGCGCCGCGGTTGGCTCGGGCGTCGGCGTCGCCGGTGGCACCGTGGGCACGGGCGTTTCGACGTAGGCCTCCGGTCCTTTGACCGGCGTCTTCGCGGCGCATGCCGCAAGTCCCAACGAGCATGCCGCGCCCAGGGCGAAACAGGACCACACACCTTGCCACTTCCGCATCTCAACTCCTTCTGCTTGCGCGCGGTATCTAACCGGCCCCGGAAACCGAGTCAAGGCGGCGGCCTTGCCGCGACGATGAAACGCACGCCGCAGCCGTGGCCGCGGCGCGCCGCCGGTTCTCTTCTGTCGCTAACAGTCTGTCGGACTTGGTAGCGGCAGCGACCCAACACGTCCGCCGGAGGCCTCCGGAGTGCGGGCGGGGAGCGGTCCCGCCGAAAAGACGCCGGCCGCAGGCCCTAGCGGTGCCGCGGCACGCCCCGCTTGGGGCAGTAGGTCTCAACCGGACAGCGGCTGCACCACGGCGACGTCGGAGTGCAAAGCGTCTGTCCAAATGCCACCAGCAGGTCGTTGTACACGATCCAATATTGCGGCGGCAGCTTGCGCCGCAGCGCCATTTCGGTGGCGTGTGGATCCGTGGTTCGCACGTAGCCCCAACGGTTTGAAATGCGGTGAACATGCGTATCGACGCAGATGCCCGGCTTGCTGAAACCCTGGGTGAGCACCAGGTTGGCGGTCTTGCGCCCGACGCCTTTGAGGCAGAGGAGCGCGTCGAGATCATCGGGAACCGCACCGTCGTAGCGCTCGATGAGCGTCCGGCAGATCTCCAGAATGGTGCGCGCCTTGGTGCGATAAAAGCCCACCGGGTAGATGGCCTTCTCGATCTCGCCGGCGCTGAGCCGCAGCATCGCCTGCGGCGTGGCGGCGAGCGCGAACAGGCGGCGCGCCGCCGGTCCCGTGGTTTCGTCCTTGGTGCGCAGGCTGAGCAAACACGAGATCAAGACGCGGAACGGGTCGCTTGTTTGGACGGCGATGAGCGTCACCACCGGGGCGTTCCAGCTCGGCGCCGCGGCGCGCAGCCGAGCCATCACCGCGTGGACGTCGAACCGCTGCCGGCGTCGAGGTTGCGTCACGCTCATTTGCTGTCCGTCGGCGTGTAGTGGAAGCCGCCGCGCTTTGCAACCCGCGATGTCGGACGGCGGATTCGCTTGACCCCAAGATACCTCTTCCATAGTATTCGCTGGAGGCCGGTTTACGGGAGAAAAATGCATGAAGGTGATCTTTCCCTCGCTGGAGTTCTTCCGCGCACTGCAAACCTTGATGCAGAGCGAGCGCGAGCGCTTCAAACGTCTCGGCTACTTTGACACGACCTTCGGCGTGCGCGTGCTCGACGGTCCGCGCGCGCACCAATATGTGTTGCGCTTTGAGGTCTTCGAATGTACCGAGGTCCGCGCGGTCAACGACCTCGGCCGCGAAGCTGTGGACTTCATCCTCGAAGGCGAGCTCGCTGCCTGGGTCGAGATGCTGCGCAACATTCGGCAGCACGGCGCCGCCGACGTGACCCACAGCATCAACACGCTGACCCATCTCGGCGAGCGCATGCGGGTGGTGTACGACGATCCCGACGGGCACGACAAGCTGTATCGCTTCGCCGAGAGCGTGCAAGAGTTCATCGATCTCGCCGCCAAGCTGGAGATCGAGTTTCCGCAGCGCAGCGACACGGCGCATGCCGGTGCCTGAACGCGCCAGGAGGAACCGATGAGTTACTTGAGCACGATCGACTTCTTCGAGGACAAGGACTTCATCGACAAGTACCAGTACACGCTGCGCACCGGTGAGCTGGACCTCTCGTGGATGAACGCCGCCACCGAGAAGGTCCAGTGCGAGCCGCAGAACGCCCGCCGCGGGCTCACGTTCCGCGACTGCGACGTGGGCAGCTACGGCTTCACGGACATGCCCGAGCTCATCCGGCAGAACCGCAGCTTCGCGCCGCGCGGCGCTGAGATCCCCGCCGGCGTCCCCGACTTGCAGGCCGAGGTGAATCGCAAGAGCGAGGTGTGGGCGTACAACATCGAAGGCTACTACGAAGAGGCCATGAGCCGGCAGTGGAACGCCACCACCGACGTGCCGTGGGAGGAGCTGCGCAAGTACGAGCTGCCGGAAGCGATTGGCAAAGCCTACTCGCAGCTGCTCACGTTCCTCACCGAAGTCGAAATGATCGCCACCGACGTGCCGGCGAAGTGGATGGGGCGGCTCAACGCCGACTTCTTCGAAGTGAAGAACTTCATCGCTACGCAGGCCATGGATGAGGCGCGCCACGCCGAGGTCTTCCGCAAGCGCGCCCTCACCACCGGCTGGGGTCTGATGCGGGCCAGCAAGGCGAACGAGTGCAACCTCAAGTTTCTGCGCGACGCCGACAGCTTCGCCGAAGCGTCGCTGACGTTGCATCTGCAGGCCGAAGGCATGGTGCTCACGCTGTTCCGGTTCAGCGAGCTGATCAGCCCGACGGAGGTCGACAAGAAGATGTTCCGGCTGGTCATGCAGGACGAGGCCCGCCACGTCGGCTATGGCATGCAACATCTGAAGTGGGTGCTGGATCACTTCCCCGAGAGGCGCGAGATCATCCACCGCCACCTCGACGAAGCCGAGAACTTCGTGTTCGGCGGCGGCTACGCCACCGAGGTGTTGGAACCCTTCATCATCCTGTCCGGCAAGGGCATGAAGAAGGAGAACATCGAGCAGGGCCTCAAGATCACCGCTCAATTCAATCTCAAGCAGATCGACGAGTACTTCGAGCGCTTGGACAAATGCGGTCTGCCGGAGCGCCGCGAGCGCAGCAAGTTGGCGCTGGCCATGGAAATGACGCGCGCGGTCATCGCCGCGCAGTGACCCGTCGCGTCCGGCACTGAGCGCCCATGGCGTATTTCGCAGAGAAGAACTTTTTCGAGGACCTTGAGCTCATCGAGCTCACGCAGCGCGTGTTCGCCGGCGACTTGACCCTCAACTGGTACAACTCGCCGACGGAGAAAGTGGCGTGCACGCCGCGTGACGCGGTGCGTGGCCTTACCTACGAAGACTGTAACGTCGGCACCTACGGCTACGGGGGCCTGCCGGAGTTCGTGCGCAACAACTACTCGATGGCGGCGCGCGGCTCGGAAATCGTTCCCGGTCTCCCCGATCTCGGTTACACGATCAACCGCAAGAGCGACGTGTGGTCGGAAAACGTCGCGGCGCTCTACGAGGAAGCCAAGACGCGCCGCTGGACACCGGCTGTTGACATCGACTGGAGCGCGCTCAAAGCCGCGCCGCTGCCCGCCGATCTCGAAGCCGCCGTCAGTCAGCTGTGCACCTCCCTCGAAGAAATCTCGCTGGTGATGATGGAGCTCCCGTCGCGCTGGGTGTCGGCGATCAACCAGGAATTCCTCGAGCTGAAGAGCTACCTGTGCGCGCAGATGATCGACGAGGCCCGGCACGTGGAAATCTTCCGCAAGCGCGCCCTCGCCGGCGGCACCGGCCTGAAGCGCGCCAGCGCGTCCGCCGAGCAGGCGCTGAAAGAAATCTTGTTCGCCGAAACCTACCCGGAGGCGTCGCTGGCGTGCAACGTGATGCTTGCCAGCTTGATTCTGGGGGTATTCCAGCAGAGCGCCGCCATCTCGGCGGTCGACGCGAAGATCTTTCGCCTGTGCATGCAAGACACCGCACGCGAGCTGGCGTACGGCGTGGGCCACATCCGCTACCACTTGCAGCATCAGCCGCAGCGCGCCGAGTACCTGCACGACTACCTCGACCGCACCGAGCACACGTTCCTCGGCATCGCCGCCAGCCCCGAGTTGCTTGAGCCGCTGATCGTGCTGGCGGGCAAGGGAACCTCGAAGGCGGCGCTGGCGGATGGCAGCCAACGGGTGCGCAAGTTCCTGCAGCACACGGTCGACGCGTACCTCGAACGGCTGAGCGCCATCGGCCTCGATCGACGCACGCGCAGCCGCCTGCCGAAGTTCGTCGCCACCAACGCGCCTTGAACAGTCCCTTGACTGCACCAATTGCCGGTTTCCCATTTCCGGTTTTCCATTTCCGGTTTTCCATTTTCTTTGTTCGGGTGCGCCCATGTCCCGCATCGGCATAGGACTCATCGGCGCCGGCCGGCACGGCGTTCGGTACGCGCGGCACATCGCTCAGGACCTGCCAAATCTCCGACTGGTTGCGCTGGCGCGGCGCGATCCGGAGTTGGTGCAGCGTCAGGCCGAGGAGCTCGGGTGTCGCGGCTACGCCGATTACCGCGAGCTGCTGGCCGCTGGGGACATGGACGCCGTCGTCGTCGTCGTGCCGCCGACGTCGCACCCCGAGATCGTCGAAGCCGCCATGGCCGCAAGACGGCCGGTGTTGTTGGAGAAGCCCGCCGCCGTCAATGTGGCCGACGGCCGGCGCATGCTGCAGGCGGTGCGGGCCGCAGGCGTGCCGCTGATGGTGGCGCAAACGCTGCGCTACAACTGCGTTGTACGGGTGCTGCTGCAGGCGCGCGCCCGCATCGGACGCCTCCACGCGATGCGCCTGAGCCAGCGCTTCGAGCCGTCGCGGCCCGGGTGGATCGACGATCCAGCCATCGCCGGCGGCGGCATCACGTTGCACACCGGCGTGCACAGCTTCGATCTGATGCGCTTGCTGAGCGGGCTGGAGGCCGACCGCGTGAGCTGCGAGATGGCGGCGGTGATCACGCAGCGGACCGACGACAACTTCAGCGCCGTGATCCGGCTCGGTGGTGGCGCGGCGTTGGCCTCGGTGGCCGGCTCGCGCGCCACCGCGAGCCGCTCCGGCGCGATCGAGCTGGTAGGCGAACACGGCCACCTCATCGCCGACCACGTGTTCAACACCGTACAGCTCGTGCGCGGCAGTGTGCCCGCGTCACTCGCCGTGCCGCCGGCGGCCGCAACGGTCTGTGAAGTGCTGCGCGACTTCGCGCACATGCTGGAGACCGGCGGTCCGAATCCCATCCCGCTCGAAGAAGGTCTGCGCGCCGTCGCCATCGCCGAGGCCTGCTACGCCGCGGCACGGACGGGGAAAGCCGTATCGGTGCCGCCGATTGAGTGGGTGCTATGAAGAGGCGGCGCGAGTGTTTCCAGCAGCCTGTCGTATCTGGCAGCCCAGGGCGACCCAACGGGGAGCGGACCCGCCGAAGGGACGCTGGCCACGAGCCCTAGGCGCTTGAGATTGGGAATGTGTTGCACGTGAGTCAAATTTTCGCGAGGGCACCCCGAAGCGACCCAACGGGGAGCGGCCCGGTGGACTTTTGGTCCGAGGCCCTGCCTCGCTAGCGCTTCTTCATCCCCCGCGTCTGCTGGCGCTCCGCCTCATCGACCTCTGCCCACAAGTCGTCCAGATTCAGTACGAGGCCAGGGCACCCCGGAATGCGCACCTTTCCGCGGCTACGCGCGGCCGCGACGCGGTAGTGAGCGCTCGTTTCACGCTCAAGCACTTCGAGCGTCCGCAGTTGCGGATCGAGAATCCAATAGTAGCTGATGCCCACATTGGCGTAGTCGCTGATCTTGTCGACGCGGTCGCGACGCGCATCGCGGGGCCGCGGCGAGATCACTTCCACGACGAGATGGGGCGGAACACGGACGAGTGTATCGGTAAGCGCCGGAGTGTTGCCGCGTAGGTAGACAGACAAGTCGGGTTTGCGGCCTCGGCGTGCGCCGACGGCGATCTTTGCTTCCGAGCCCGCGACGTATGCGCGCCGCCGGCGCGCCCACGCGCCCAGGGTGCGGGCCAACCACATCACCACAATTTCGTGGAGAAAGGTCGCCATCTCCTCTTCCTCCAGAAGACCGTCGACCAGCTCGCCTTCAATGTCCTCGTGGAGATCACCCCACTCCGCGAGGGTCATGGGCTGCAGGCTTGCGATCACCCTGGCGGAACGCGGCATGTACGCACGCTATCATGCCGATGAAGGCATCGGAAGGATCGCCCATGCATGGCACGCGGCGCTGATCTTTTGCATCGGAGCGGGTCCCCGGGGCCCGCCATCCGCGCTACGACAGGTTGTACTGCACCCGGACGAGCAGCTGGTCGCGATCGCGGAAGAAGCCGAGGTTGGCGAACGTCCCGGTGATCACGGCGTACTTGAGCACGAACTGCAGGTTGGTGCC
>Ga0209415_10002958_pt1 | contig 31767 bp, 19 predicted proteins | sample PeaSoiSIISIP2007_FD_187696 | JGI IMG/M metagenome (GOLD analysis project Ga0209415, IMG submission 187696) | Peat soil microbial communities from Weissenstadt, Germany - SII-SIP-2007 (SPAdes) (version 2) | ecosystem: Environmental > Terrestrial > Soil > Wetlands > Peat | place: Germany... | reverse complement strand
ATGCGCTGCCGCGAGATGCACCAGTCGGGGCGCGTGCTGATCATGTTGGCGATGCGCTCCTCGCCCCACGTCGGCATCCATTTCGTTCGGTGCACCGCCGCCAGCGCGTCCTGCCGGAAATTGTTGAGCTCCATTCCGATGAACCACTGCTCGGTGGCCCGGAAGATCACCGGATGGTGGCACCGCCAGCAATGCGGATAGGAGTGCGCCATCTTTTCCAATCCCAGCAGCGCGCCCGCCGACTTGAGAATCTCCACCACCAGCGGATTGGCTTCCCACACCGTCTTGCCGATGATCTCTTCCGGCAGCCGTCCCGCCGCGCCCGTGGCATGGAAGAACCGCCCCGCGCCATCCACCGGACAGTAGGTCTCGATGCCGTACTGCCGCCCGCTGACGTAGTCTTCCTGCCCGTGACCCGGTGCGGTGTGTACCGCCCCGGTGCCCTGCTCCAGCGTCACGTGGTCCGCCAGAATGCCCAGCGAATCGCGCTCCAGAAACGGATGGCGGAATACCGTCCCTTCCATCTTCTCGCCCGCGAATGTCGCCACCACGGAGGTATCGCTCCAGCCGCATTTCTCGGCCGTCGCCTTCAATAGCTCCGAGGCCACGATGTACACCGCACCCCCCACATCCACCGCCACGTACTCGAACTTAGGGTTGTAGGCGATGGCCATGTTCGCCGGCATGGTCCACGGAGTCGTGGTCCAGATGACGCCGTACACTTCCGTGGCACAGGCATTCGTGCCTGTGTTTCCCAAAGCCGGGTGAATCTTCGCCGGGTCCGACGTCAGCCGAAACCGCACCCAGATCGAAGGGCTGGTATGGTCCTTGTATTCCACCTCGGCCTCGGCCAGCGCGGTGCGGTCCTTGATGCACCAATGCACCGGCTTCAGGCCCTTGTACACATAGCCGCGATCCAGAAAATCCACGAACGCGCCCGCGATCACCGATTCGTAGTGCGCGCTCATCGTGAGGTACGGATCGTCCCATTGTCCGAGGACGCCCAGGCGCTTGAAATCCTGCCGCTGCAAGTCGATATATTTCTCCGCGTACTTGCGGCAGGCTCGCCGGATCGCGATGGCCGGCATCTGCGCCTTCTTCGCCCCCAGCTCGCTATCCACCTTGATCTCGATGGGCAGCCCGTGGCAGTCCCACCCCGGCACGTAGGGCGAATCGAAGCCCGCCATAGTCTTCGATTTGACGAAGAAATCCTTCAGGATTTTGTTGAACGCGGTGCCCAGGTGAATGCGCCCGTTGGCGTACGGCGGCCCATCGTGCAGAATGTACGTGGGACGGCCCGCGCGCGACGCGCGAATGCGCGCGTAAAGGTTCTCCTTCTCCCACCGCTCCACCATCTTGGGCTCGGTCTGCGGAAGGTTGGCCTTCATGGAGAAGGCGGTTTTCGGCAGATTGACAGTCTGCTTCAGGTCTACGTTTGGCGAATCCATTTTCGGGGTAACTACTATGTTAGCAGTACCGTGGCGCACGCACTCGTGCGTGCCGGGTCGAGACTCGTCTCGACCCAGCCCTAGTTTGCCGGATACCCCGGAGTCGATTTGACTTCCGCAATCTGTTTGTCGTGCCGAATCGTGTGCAGGGGAACGTAAATGAGCCACTGATAAGCGTTGAGCGTGCCGAAAACCGGGAACGGGTGCACCACCGTATGCTCCTTCAAGGCCACCTGGGTCTCGCCGGCAAACTTTACGATGTCCACGCGCTGCTTCTCAAACCGCTCCTTGACTTGAGCCCGTGTCAGCCCCTCGTGCGGCACGATCGGCTCGGGCGCCACCGCCTTGCCCTGTCGCGACGGCATCACCCGGATGATGAATTCGGTCTTGCCTTTCGTCTGCTCCTCCCAAGCTGGATTTGGCGGGCTTGCCGCAGCCTTTCGGACAGAGGCAAAGAGCAGAGCTTCGGCCAGGACGATATGCTCTGCCGTCTCACCTACCGACCATCGCTCGGGCGCAGGCTTCCATTTCCACTGAGCGTCGGAGACGCCGTCGATGGCCGCGAAAAATTCCTGATGCGATTCGTCCAGCCATTTGAGGACTTGCGTTCGTTCCTCCGCGGAGATGTGCGGGTCGGCTGCGCGTAGTGGCAGGGTGAGCACCGCGAGGCACAGCAGCGATTGCAGGATCCCTATCAGGATAGAGGTGGCTGTGGCGGCAGCGTGACCTTTGACCTCAAAACTTGCCAGGGCAACCAGCCCGGCGATTGCGAACTGTCGTATGTGCATGGTGTCCTCTACTACACTATAAATGGGACTTGGCTTCCACCGGAACGATCGCCAGGTCAACCGCACGAGGGCCGAAGTGAGCACCGAACCTTGGCTGCGCGGACCCATCGCGGGCGTACACCCGCTCGCCGCCGCCATTCTGTACGCGTTCCAGCAGGCGCGCGAAGACCTGGCGCAGTATACCGCGGGGCTCACGCCCGAGCAGATCTGGGCCACTCCGCACGGTCTCGGATCGGTGGGCTTCCACTTGCGTCACATCGCGGGAAGCACCGAACGCCTCATGACCTACCTGCAAGGCCGCGCCCTTAGCGCCGGGCAATTGTCCGCCCTGGCCGCCGAGCACGAGCCTGCCGGAGCGGGCCGCGACGCATTGCTCGCGCTGATGGACCGGGCCTTTCGCGATGCCGAAGCGGTGGTGCGGGCGATCGATCCCGCGACGCTCGCGGAGCCGCGGACGGTAGGCCGCAAGCAATTGCCGACCACCGTGATCGGCCTCCTCACCCACATCGCCGAGCACACCCAGCGGCACGTGGGGCAGGCCATCAGCGCGGCGAAGCTGGCGGCCCGATAACCCTCACCTGCCGCGGGCTACTGGGTGTGCGCAGGCCGCGCGGTGAGTCATTTTTCCTCGAGATTACGCGATACAATTTAGGGCCGAATCGTCAGGCAACCAATCAGAAATCGAGGGTGGGTTCAATGAAAAATCCGATATCGCCAGTGGTGCCGCAGGGCCCAGCTCGAAGCGCGATACTTTTCCCGCTGTTCTCCCTGGTGCTCGCCGTCTCTCCGCCTGCCCGGGCGCAGTTCACCCAGCAGGGCACAAACTGATCGGCGCCAGCGGCTCGGCAGTTGCCCTGCAGGGCACTTCCGGCGCGCTCTCGGCGGACGGGAACACGGCGATCGTGGGAGGGCCACAGGATGCCGCCATTGGGGGGGAAATAGGCGCTCCAGGGGCGCTCTGGATTTACATTCGCAGCAACGGCGTATGGGTGCAGCAAGGCCCCAAACTGCTTGCTACTGGCGGCGCGAACGCGGAACTCGGCTACTCCGTCGCCCTTTCCGCGGACGGCAATACGGCCATTGCGGGTGGGCCTTTCGATGCCTCCCTCACCGGTGGAGCTGCCTGGGTGTTCACGCGCGCGAACGGGGTCTGGAGCCAGCAAGGCAACAAACTGGTCCCCTCCGACGTGTCGGGCTCCCATACGCAAGTGGGCTGCTCAGTCGCCCTCTCGGCCGACGGGAATACAGCGCTCATCGGCGGTCGCTTTGATAGCAACGGGGCCGGAGCCGCGTGGGTATTCACCCGAACCAACGGCGTCTGGAGCCAACAAGGCGCCAAACTGGTCGGCGCTGGCGCCTCCTCCGGCAGCGCGAATCAAGGCTCCTCTGTAGCGCTTTCCGCTGACGGGAATACGGCGTTGCTGGGTGGACCTGAGGACGGGACTGCCACTTTCGCCGGCGCCGCGTGGGTATTCACGCGCAGTAACGGGGTCTGGAGCCAGCAGGGCCCCAAACTGGTCGGTACCGGAGCGATAGACGGAGCGATCGGAGCGGGCCAGGGCTTTTCCGTAGCCCTTTCCGCCGACGGGAACACAGCCGTCGTCGGCGGACCATCAGACTCGCCAGGGCAGGACGAACACTGCAACTATGGAGGGGTGCAAATAGACCATGTGGCCGCCGTCGGGGCGGCGTGGGTTTTCACGCGCACGAACGGTTCCTGGAGCCAGCAAGGCAGCAAACTGGTCGGTACCGGCGCCGTCGCAGGCGTTGCGCATCAAGGGACTGCGGTCGCGCTCTCCGCCGATGGCAATCTGGCGCTTCTCGGAGGACCCGATGACGCTCAACCGGGGGGAGATTGCGAAGGCACTGGCGCGAACTGGGTCTTCACCCGCCGCAACGGGCTCTGGAGCCAGGAAGGCAACAAGCTGGTCGGCAGCGGCTCCGTGAACGGACCGTTTGGCGGATCGGCGCAAGATGTGCTGGGGCTCTCGGCCGATGGCAGCACGGCTCTCATAGGCGGACCCAGCGACAATAGCTTCGTGGGAGCGGTGTGGGTGTTCACCCAGCCTGCAACCACGCATTTCGCCGTCTCGGCGCCCACATCCGCCGCCGCCGGAGCCGCCTTCAACTTCACCGTGACCGCGCAGGACGCCGGCAACAACACCTTTGCCGGCTACTCGGGCACGGTGCACTTCACCAGCACCGACAGCGCCGCCCAACTGCCTGCCGACGCAACTCTGGTCAACGGAACGGGCGGCTTCCCGGCGACCCTCCCAACCGCGGGCAACCAGACCATCACGGCTGCCGACACCGCCGTGGCCACCATCACAGGGACTTCGAGCACGATTGCGGTCAACCCGGCGGCGACCCACTTCACTGTCTCGGCGCCCGCGTCGGCCACCGCCGGAACCACCTTCAACTTCACCGTGGCTGCGCTCGATTCCTCCAACCACACCGTGCCCACCTACTCCGGCACCGTGCACTTCAGCAGCACCGACAGCGCCGCGGCCCTCCCGGCCAACGCCACCCTCACCAACGGAACCGCCACCTTCGCCGCGACGCTCAATACCGCGGCCAGCCAGACCATCACCGCGACCGACACCGCGGCCGCATCCATCACTGGAACCTCCGCCGCGATCGTGGTCACAACCACGGCCGCCGTCCCGCCGTCGCCAGTGTCGGTCACCCCGCCGGGCGGGAACGCGCCGAACCCCACTTACACCTTTATTTACTCCGATCCGCGCGGCTACCTCGACCTGAACGTGGTCGACATTCTGGTGAACAACTTCCTCGATGGCCGCCATGCCTGTTACCTGGCTTACATTGTCGGATCGAGCACCCTGATTCTCGTCGATGACGGCGGAGATGCCGGCGGGCCGTACGCAGGAAATGTGAAGCTGGGCAACTCCGCAGCCATTCAGAATAGTCAGTGCGCGGCGACCCTGGTATCGGCCACTGGCAGCGGCAACACACTGACTCTGGTACTGACTATCGCATGGACCAACAGCTTTGCCGGCGACAAGATCGTCTACATGTCGGCCGGCGACGTGTCGTCGAACAACTCGGGGTGGTATCCGTTGGGCGTCGCGCGTGCGCCGGGAGGCACGCCCACCACGACCACCGCGGTAGTGTCGATGACGCCCAATCGGGGAACCGGCCTCGGCCCCACGCAGTTCACCTTCAACTGGTCCGACACAAAAGGGTTTGCCGATCTGGGAGTGGAGAACATCCTGATCGACAATTTCCTGGATGGCCGCCACGCCTGCTACCTGGCCTTCAGCCGGCCGTCGAATACGCTGTTCCTGGTGGACGATGCCGGAGACGGCGGCGGACCATTCGCGGGCAGCGCTTCCTTGGCCGCGGCGGGCACCATCCAGAACAGTCAGTGCACCGTGAGTTGGGGCGCCACGGCGGTCAACACTACAGGCAACAACCTATCCCTGACCCTGAACATCGCGTTCACCGCGGCCTTCGCGGGCAACCGGGTCATCTATATGGCCGCGCGGGACCTCAACGACGCCAACAACACCGACTGGCACGCCATGGGCACCTGGACCCCGCAATAGTGGGGCAGGCGCTTCCGCCTGCCAACCCCGCCTCCCCCGCTCAACCCGTTCAATCGCCGTACAACCAATCATTTCAGCGTTTTAATGGCAATCGGTAGTCCCCCGGCAGCGCCATTCCCTATACTTTGGACAAGTGCACGTCTCTCGTGAGGCGGCGCCGCGTTCATCATTCTGGGTAAACGTCGAGGAGCCGGAAAATCATGCACAAGCCTGTCAAATACGTAGAGAAAGCCCTCACCTACGCCGCCGGTGCGGCATGGGTGGTCTTCGATAAGCTCAATCAGATTGGCCAGAACCCCGGCTTCGTGCCGAAATGGTCGGACAAGCCTCTGCTCAAATCGTGGGAGAAAACCAAGCCTCCCCTGGGCTGGCCGCGCGACACCGATTCCCTGTGCCCCCGCTGCGTACCGGAAATCCGCCAGCAGATCCTCGACGGCAAGGCCCCCCTCGAAGTCCTCTATACCGACAAGCCGGGCGAGATCAAGGCCAAGGTGATCGAGCGCGATGGCAAAATCCTCATGGTCAAAGACTGCCCGATTCACGGCCACTTCGAGGACGTGATGGCCATCGACACCGCGTTCTTCAAGCACCTCGAAGACGTCTTCCCCGGGCGCGATATCCGCGCCCACAACGATTCCCGCCTGCACAAGCATGGATCGAGCACCATCACCCACGGCCGCGGATCGGTCCTCACCGTGGACCTCACCAACCGCTGCAACATGATGTGCGACCCCTGCTTCATGGACGCCAACCAGGTCGGCTTCGTCCACGAATTGAGCTGGGAAGATATCCAGACGCTGCTCAACAACGCCATCACCATCAAGCCCAAACGCCAGATGTCGGTGCAGTTCTCGGGCGGCGAGCCTACCATTTCGCCCTACTTCCTGAAGGCCGTCAGCTACGCGCGTGAAGTGGGCTACACCTCCGTGCAAGCGGCCACCAACGGCATCGAGTTCGCCAAGGATCCCGAGTTCTGCCGCAAGGCCGCGGAAGCCGGCCTGCGCTATGCCTACCTGCAATTCGACGGCATCGGCAACGCGGCCAACGCGCACCGCAAGGTCGGCAACCTGTTCGACGTGAAGCTGCGGGCTATCGAGAATCTCTATGCGAACGGGGTGGACATCATCCCGGTCATCACCATCATCAACGGGATTAACAACGAGCAGGTGGGGCGCATCGTGCAGTTCGCGCTCGATAACCCCAAGAAGATTCCCTTCCTCTCGTTCCAGCCGGTGTCCTTCACGGGCCGCGACGAGGCGGTCACCGACGAGCGCCGCGCCGCCCAGCGGTACACGCTCTCGCACCTGGCGCACGACGTGAAGAACCAGACCGGCCTGGGCGAACCGGCTCGCGACTGGTTCCCCATTTCGTTCATCTCCACCTTTTCCGACTGGAGCGACCTGGTGCACGGGCCCCAATACAACTGGGGCCAGTTGAGCTGCGGCTGCCACCCCAATTGCGGCGTCGGTATGGCCGTGATGGTGGACAAGGAAACCAGGGAAGCCAAGCCCGTGACTTCGTTCTGGAACGCCGACCAACTGGCTCGCGATGTGGCGCGGGTCAACGACGCGGCGCGCGGCAAGTGGCTATCGATTATCGGGATGGCGCTGGCCGCGGCGCGCAATTACGATCCCTTCGAGGCGCCCACGCATTTCAAGCTGCGCGACCTGTTCCAGAAGCTGGACAAGACCTTCGGCGCCACCGGCAAGAGCTACGGCAAGGTGGGCAAAGACCGCACCATGGACGATATCGAGAAGCGCCGGCGCGACCGCTGGAACTTCCTCTTCATCGCCGGCATGTGGTTCCAGGATCTGTTCAACTACGATTTCCGCCGCACCGAGCAGTGCATCATTCCGTACGCCACGCAGGAGGGCGAGATTTCCTTCTGCGCCTACAACACCGGCGTGGGCTGGCGCAACATCATCGAAAAGATGCACATGACCGCCACGCTCACCAAGTGGTACGACGAGCACGGCCGCCACGAAATCTTCGCCGGCGGCAAGACCGTCCCCTTGCGCAGCAAGGACCACTCCCTGGTGCTGCGCGAGGAGATCGTCACCAACGAAGAGCAGCACGACCTCGACCGTTTGGGGATCGCCAAGAACGCCCGCGAGGAAAAGATGCGCGCGCGCGACGCCCGCAACAAGGAGCAAGCGGAGAACGAGCGCATGATGAAGCTGTATCGCGAGCACGTGCTCAAGGAACAGCCCGGTCCGGCGCTGGTGCAGATCGCGCCCACCCCGACGCCCGTCGCCAAGCCCGTAGAGGAGCGCGAAGAAGTCGGCAGCTTCGGCGATTAGTGGGACAGGCCTCCTGGCCTGTCTTTCCAGGCAAACAGCATCAAGCAGGTATCTCCTTCTCTGTGGGGCGGACGCTCTCGTCCGCGCGGGTCCCCCTGGACCCGCTCTTTGTGCCCGGCAGGAACAGGGCCCATTGATTCACCCGCCGAAATCCGGCTCGATGACCTCACATAGCAGGTGCAGGAGGAGAAGGGGGCTCGTGACCGGAAACGGTATGTGCGCGTCGCCCTCCTTTGCCCCTCGGCCAACGTGCAAGTGGCATCGCGGAACCCGCATATGATCGCGCCCCGGCTGCGCGTTCAGATGGATACGAACCATATCGACCGCGCGCTTCGGCATCCGCAGATGGAATTGGAACGAACGGATCCGCCACCCAGGTGGCTGCGGCTCCATCCGTATGGTGAACTCCAGGCTCGTCCCGGAGACGAACTCGACCGACGGACACTCCAACTCGCAGGCACCGCCCGCCTGCTGGCGTAGTTGGACGATCTTGTCGCGTAGTTTCTTGATGCGCCTGTAGTCCTCTTGTCGCGCCAAGTACGCCCGCATCTGGCGAAGTTGCTCGGATGGATTCAGGTTCATCGCCTGGACGGCGGCCTCGTAGGCTTTCTCTCGCTCGGCTGCCAATTTCTCCAGTTCGCGGTTGATGTTCAAGCGGCGTCTCCCGCGGACATGTCATCTGGCTCGACCTGAAAAATATCGGTGAGCCGATTGCGGAGGTTGGGCGCACTTCGAAGAATCCGTTCCGCCAATCCCTGATCCGCGATCAGCACGAGTTGACCCCCATCTTGGACCAGAAAAGGGGCATAGCGGTCGATCGAATCCACCAGTTGGGGGAGCCACTGATCGAGATGGACTACCCGGATGGATCCATTTGCCGGGACCGGCGCGCCCGCGGCGAGCCATTGAGAGCCTGTCTCGACGTGGACCGGGGCGCCGAGTTGGGCATCGATTTCGCCTAGAAGATCGCCCTCGACCGCTTGGACCGCTGCGGATTCGCAGATCAGAAATAGATTGCGGGATTCATCCGCCCGGCAGCGGCCATGCCCCTAACCAAGCGAAATGGCGTTACGGCGGAAAATTCGATCATGCCTTTTGAATCAAGACCTCGGCAAGCGCGGGGTGGACTTTGAAGTAATCCCGTCCGCTCTTGGAATACTCCAGCACCTGCCGATTTACCAGCAGTTCCCTGGATATCGAACCCTCCGGAGAGAACGGGCCGCCCTTCTGAAGTCGACGGATGTACATCCTTTGATTCGCTCCCAGGCCTACTAGATATCGGTTTCCGAGCTGCCGGATGGCGGCCTGCACGTGTTTCCCGCCGATCCGGTCTTTTGCGTCCCGATAGGCGTACTGCGCCGCCGATTTTGCCAGCGACAGCAGATCGCGCATCACGCCTCCAGAAAACTGGGAGATCTCATTCATCGACCTGTCACTCATCAGCTCGCTGGCTCCGCGGCGCTTCAGGACGTCTTTCAGAAAACCCGATTCTTTCGGATCGGCCGCAACAACAGGAATGTGCTTGACGAGGTCAAAATAATCCTGCAGGAATCGCGTCTTGTCGTACCACAACAGCAGCGGCGCGGCTACTGTAATAGTGACCTTCATTCCGCGCATCGCTCTCAAATCCTGCTCCGCGAAAACCCGAAACCGAGCGGGCTCAATGAGCCGGTCCAGTCCGTCCACAATCACCGTCACTTGGCTGTCATGTTCGACGAACGGCAACAGGATGGTACTCAACAGGTCCTTGACCTCAGCGACTGACTCCTCCATATGCGGAAAGCGGGGCTTCATCAACCCGGGAATATCGACCCGAACCGCGCCATCCTCGTCGTCAAAGTCGGGGGCCTCCCGGTTCCACTCGGTCTTGCCCCATGCCAATCCACGCAGCTTGGAATGCGCCGCCTCAATCTCTTCAGATGGCTTCTCAAAAGACTTGCGAAGCCGGAAGAACAGCCGCAATCCGATGGCCGCGATCATAGCCCCCGGATTGGTCTCCGAAAAATCCGTGAACTCGGCGGCCTCCAGGAAAATGTTCACGGCGTCTTCATGGCGCTTCAGGCGATTCAACGTCAATAAGAGCTCAGTCGTCTTGCCCGACCCGATTCCCCCGACCAGGGCCATTTGACTGCCCCGATTCAGTTCCGCCGCACTCGCAAAAGCCTCATGGATCGGCGGTTGATCCGGGTCGCGAGGGTCGGACTTTGGCGGAACAATCAGTTCCTGCTCGATGACCGTCCGGCTCAAGGCAATCGGATTCAGACGTTCCAGGAACGGCCTGTAGATCTGCCGTCTGTCGAAGGCAGGCGTGTCGGCGGTTGCTACCTGATCCATGTGTGCCTGTTGCCAGTATACTTGGAATCTTGCGTAGACAAGGTCTTCGGCCACCGGCAAGCGTGCAAAGACCACTCCAACCCCCTTGGCGGATAGGCCTGAGCGCAGCCTGCGATGATGCGACTGGCTTCACTGTACACTCCACGACCCCATCGCCTGCCACCCCGAGTTATTGGCATCGGTAGAGTCCCGCGCCGCCATGTAGATCACGCGATTCCCGTCGAACGCCGCCGTGAAGCTCATGTTCAGCACCAGCGTCAACGTGTTCCCGCTCCCCGTCGCCGACGACCCAGCCGAGCTCACCGTGCATTGGCTGTTGCCGATCGATCCCGACCCATTCAGTGCGAGGCCGTTCGACAACCCCGTGCCCGCGTCGTTCACCACGTACAGCACATTCAACGGCCGGCTGTACGCCAGGTAGCAAGCCTGTCGGCCGTCGAGGAAGTTGTTGATCAGGATATCCACCACGCCGAGATCCTGGTAGCCCTTCGTATCCCCGAAAGTGAAGGTGAAGATCTCCGCCGAACCGGCGCCGGATGCCGGACTCACTCCGCCTACCGACGGGAATACCGCGCTTCCCGGCACACTCCACGTGCCCAGCGCCTGCCAGCCCGAATTGTCCTGCGCGGCGTCGCCCGCTGCCAGGTACACTATCTTGTTTCCCGCGAAGCCCGTTCCGAAAGTCAGATTCAGCGTGAGAGTCAGTGTATCCCCTCCGCCGATGGCCGACGAGCCAGCGCCGCTTACCATGCACTGACTGTTGGCAACGCTGCCGGACCCGTTCATTGCCAGGCCCGGTAGCAGCGCCGTCCCGGCATCGTTCACTAGGTACAGCACGTTGAGCGGCTGGCTGTAGGCCAGATAACAAGCGCTCCGGCCATCCAGGGCACTGTTGATCAGGATGTTCGCCACACTCAGATCTCGCCATCCCCGAGGATCACTGAACGTGAACACCATGGTTTGGCCGAATGCACTTCCGGACGCCGGGCTCACGGACACAGGCGCCGGGACTTGTGGCGTGAGCAGGTAGACCCCGCCGCCAGAGGCCGACACCAGGATCTGTCCGTGATCGTTGATGCCAACCGGACTTACTCCCGTCGCCAACCCGCTTACCTGGCTCAAGTCATAGAACGTTCCCCCGGCATACAAAAACGGCGATTGGATACTGCCCGGCCCGATCAGTAACCCGATTACCTGCCCGCTGTCGTTCAAGGTGAGCGGAAACATTTGCCAGCCCGCCGGTGCAGGAATCGGAGTTGTCGTTCCGGCCCTGCCGTTCGGCGTGTCGGGCCTAAATACGAATCCCCCGCTAAAGTTCGCTCCCACGACGGCGCCATAGTTGTTTATGCCCGCGGCTGTGCCATAAGAGCCGAGCGCTCCTTCTGTTCCGGTAGTTCCGTTAGCCACCGTGGGTATGAACAATTCGGGCTGAGGCAACGGGGGCTCATCCCCGTCGCCGATTTCAGAAGTGAAAGGAATCTCTCCGAAGTCGTTCAACCCCGAAAAGCCTGACACGATGCCGCTGTTGATGGTCCCGGTGCTTCCGTTGGGAGCAGACGGCGTCCAAAGAAAGCTCTGCCCGTGCCCGTCGTTCGGCCCCAGGATCTGCCCGAAGCCATTGATGAATTCGGCACTGGACCCGAACGGCGCGGCGCCTAAGAAACCTATGGTACTGCCCGACGTCCCGTTCGGCGTGTTGGGCGTCCAAAGAAAGGGTTGAGTGTAGGGCAAGTTTCCCGTATTCCCCACCACCTGTCCACGATCGTTGATGCCGCTGGCCACGTTGTCGCCGGTTCCGGCGGGCAGCCCGGGCACGGTGTTCAGGCTGCCCGTCGTTCCGTTCGCCACTGACGGAGTCCAGAGGAACGCCATCCTCGGGCTGCCCCCAAGCACTCTCGCGCCCACTACCTGCCCGAGGTTGTTGAGCCCACCCGCGCTCCCGCTCGCCACGATCTGCGTAACGGTATAGGAGACAGGCGGCGCGGCGATCAGGGCCGCGAAAAACGCCGAGACGGTCAGGGGCGCCGTCACGGGCACGTTCAGCGGTGACCCGGACAGGGACGCCGACGCCACAAACCAACTCACCAGGCGAAAACCGCTCGAGGGCTCCGGGGTCAGTATGGCGTTGGCATTGGCGTTGTACCACCCCGCGCCGCCCACCGTCCCGGTGCCCGCCGGGCTCACCAGCACAGTCAGGAAGTACTGCAAGCCGAAACTGGCCGTGTAAGTGGCAGCTTGTGCCGGCGTCGCGATCACCCGCGGATTGGCACCCGGTCCATCCGTCCAGTTGGCAAAGACGTAGCGCGTTCCAATCTCGGTGCTGTGCGGCGACACAAACGTCACCGTGCAACTCGACCCCGGAGTCCAACTCAGTGTCTGGGGCGTGGTGTACCCGCCGGGGCGGCATCCGCTGCCGGTCACCGTAAATGCCCGGCCCGCCGCAGTCGAAGCGATCGTCACCGGCACATCATTGGGCCCCGGAGGCGGCAGTGGCGTAGTGAGAGAAAGCAGGTAAACGCCGTTGGCGGCATTCAGCACGATCTGCCCGTGATCGTTGATGCCCACGGCAGCCGCACTCGCAGGCACGCCGCTCACCACCCCGAGATCGTAGACCGTTCCGCCCGTGTAAAGAAAAGGCGTGGTGACCCCGCCGCCCAGGTCGAGCGCCCCCACCACGTCGCCAGCCGAATTCAGCGCCGCCGCCGCGACCGCGCTGACGCCCGCCGGCACTGGTATCGAAGTCACCGTCCCGCTGGTGGCGTTCGCCGCACTCGGAGTCCACACAAAATTGGAGCCCAGCACCGTGCCCTGATTGTTGATGGCGACGATGGGGTGGTAAAAGCCATCTGGTGAGGCTGGTGAGACGATGGTGGTCAGGGTTCCCGCAACGCCGTTCATTACCGACGGCGTAAAAAGCTGCGCCGAGGGGTAGCTCGCCAGGATGGCCTGGCCGAAATCGTTGATCTCTATCCCATAGGGAGCGCCATACCGTTGATCGTCTGTTAGCGTCCCCGTGGCGCCATTGGCTGACGATGGCACCCACAGAAAGGCGCCTTTGGCTTCGTCCACTCCTCCGATCTCGCCGGACGAATTAATGGATGTCGCGATGGTGGTCGTCCCGACTGCCGCAGCGCCCAGAAATGACGTGGCGCTTCCGGAGTTGCTGTTCGGCGCAGTGGGCGACCACAAGAACGCATAGGCATCGGAAGTGCCCACCACCTGGCCGCGATCGTTGATGCTGTTCGCGGCACTGGTGGATGGCACGCCGCCAACGTCCGTCACGCTTCCAACATTGCCGTTGGCGCTGGCCGGAGTCCACAGAAACGCCGTGGTTGGTGCCGCGCCCCCTCTAACAGCGGGTCCTGTCACGGTACCCCCCACCACCTGGCCGAAATTGTTGATCGGCTTGCCGGAGGCGGCCACGGAGTTGGTCGCGATCTGCGTCACCACGTAGGCATTCGGCAGGCCCGGCGGGGCCGGAACGAAAATCGCCGCAGCCTGTTCGGCCGCGGTCATCGCCACCGTGGCCGAGTTTGTGCCCGGTATGGCAACCGCCTGGTTCGCCCACCCTGCCAAACGGTACCCGCTCGCCGGCGTCGCCGTGATCGTCGCCGTGCTGCCGGCATCGTACCAGCCCGCGCTCGAAATCGTCCCCGCCCCCAACGGAAACACGATCGCATACAGCGGATACTGCGTGCTGAAGTTCGCGGTGTAAGTGGCAGTTTGCGCGGGCGCTGCGATCACCCGCAAATTGGAAGCGGTTCCGTCCTGCCAGTTGGCGAACACATAGCGCACTCGGCCCTGCGTGCTGTTGGGCGAAACGAATGCCACCGTGCAGTTGGAACCCGGCGTCCAACTCACCGCCTGGGGAGCGGTGTAGCTGCCCGCGCTGCAATTGGAGCCGGTCACCACAAATGCCAGGCCGGACGGCTGCGAGGCGATATTCACTGGAACGGCGCCCGGCGGTGGAGGCGTGGCCGCTGGCGCAGGCGAGATCAAATACACGCCGTCGGAAATGAATACGATCTGGCCGGAATCGTTGATCGCCGTCAAGCGCGCTCCCTGGGGCACCACGGAGCTGAGATCGTAGAACGTGCCGCCGCTGTACAGGAACGGCGTCGTGTCCAGCTCACCCAGCATCTGGCCGTTGTTATTCAAGGCGATCGGATTCACCGAGCTGAAAACGCGGGACCGGGGATCGCCACGGTCGTGCCGGTTGTGCCGTTGGCGGAATTGGGAGTCCACAGAAAGGCTTGGCCTTGACAATTGACGTTGGACGCGCCCACGCAGCTCACGCCCACGATCGTGCCGTTGTTGTTGATGCTGACCAGGGAAGTACTGGCCGCGCCCGGCAGACCTATCGGGGTAAAGGTTCCCGAATTGCCGTTGGCAACGGCCGGAGTGAACAGATACGCTTGCGGAAACCCGCTGATCGTTTGCCCAAAGGCGTTGATCGCCTTGATCAGATCGAACCGGCTGTCGGTGAAGTTAGTCCCCGACGTTCCGTTAGCGGACGATGGCGTCCAGATTTGCCACGCACCGGCCACCTGCCCGAAATTGTTGATGCCGACTGCGAAATCCGGATTGCATGAGATCCCGCCGCACGCGAGCGGGGATGTAGCGATGGGGATCTGGGAATAACTGCCGGAAGCTCCATTCGGTGTGTCCGGCGACCACAAAACAATCTGGCGGGCCAAGTTCTGAAAGGCTGCGGTGCTCACCACCTGGCCGCGGTCATTGATCCAGACACCGGCATCCAGATTTGCGAGCAACGGCAAGCCGCCCAAATCGGTCAGGGTTCCCACCGTGCCGTTGACGGCCAGCGGTGTCCACAGAAACAGCGAATATCCGGTGACGGCCGGGGTCGTGCCCGCTACCTGGCCGGAGTTGTTGATGGTGGCGAACTCCGCGTTCGTGGCAACGCGGCTTACCGTGTAATTGCCTGGAGGTGGACTCAACAGCGCGGCTGCCGCAAGCGGCCCCTCGACAAACAGCATTAACAAGCTGATTGCCGCCCAACGAAAACTGAGGCGCATAATCTGGAAACCTGAAGTAACACCCAGTATCTCACGTGGGACAGGCCTCCTGGCCTGTCTCTGGAGTTTGGCCGCCGAGTCGCACGCCGCTACCGTAAGGGTGCCATGCAAGCAGAGCCATCAGGCGCGGATCTTTTCAACATAGTCCGCCCCGCCCTGGGCTAGCTCCGGGTGATCGTCCGTATTCCATGCACCCGAGGAAAGTTTAAGGGCCTCCCGCTGTTTGTTGCGCCGTACGTCCCGCCATAAGACATCGATGGCGTAGGTCGCTCTCCGCTTATGCTCGGCCCCGGCTGGACGGTCAAGCTCGTGCCCCAGGTCTTCGGGTATCTGCGGATCACGGTCACGTATCTTCGACCTATTTTTTCAACCAGCACTTACTCTATCATTCAAAACCACTTACTCACTGCGATCAAGCCGCCGGAACCCCCTTTTACCCCATCCCCGCCATGCTTGTATGCTAGATTAAAACTAGGGGAGGATTAGTTAGCGCCGTAGCACAGGCATTCTTGCCAGTGTAAACACTCCCAAACAGGGCAAAATGACGCAACTTGCGTCATTTTTTTGGGCAATTTCCCTGTTTTTCAACGACTTGCATTTTCAAAGCGACACAACTTGTGTCATTTTGCTTCTCCCGGCGCCTGTCCACGAACTTGGGAGACGCGTGGCGAGAAAAAAAGCATCCCCACGCGTCTCCCGATTTCGAGTCGTCTCTGCAACCTGAAGCAACCAAGGAGCTTATGCTGGCACACAACAATGGGTGCGCCGCGCCCGTCCACGCGTCACCCGAAACCCGCCGCCTAAGCCGTCCAAACCCCGTTCCCGCGCAGCGCGAGATTCGCGACGTGGCCCGCGTGCGCGGCGGCGATACCGGTCTCGATCGGCGCATTGGGCGTCTTGCGCGACCGCACGCAGTTCAGAAAGTTCCTCATGTGGTCGAGGCCCCCATCGCGCGGCGATGTCTCCTTCAACTTGGGTGCCGGGGTCGTGAACGCTTCGCTGTACCGCGGAATCTCCTCGTAGACTTCGAACCCGCTGCGATCGAGGCGCATGGCCGCCTTCGTGCCGCGGAACATGATGCCGCCGCCTTCGATATACCCCAGCAGCGCGCTGTCGAACTCTACAATCGCCTTGGAGTAAGTCAGTGCGGCGCTCATCGTGTCCGGAGTCTGCCGCTGTTGCAGCAGCGCCTTCACGCCGCTCGCGGTGGCCCGCGACGGCCGGTCGTCGTCCATGTACCACTGCGCCACGTCCACCCAGTGGATGAAGAGATCCGTCATGGCGCCGCCGCCGAAATCCCAATACCAGCGCCAGTGCGCGTACTGGTCGGCGTCGAAGGGCCGGTCCGTCGCCGAGCCCAGAAACCGCTTCCAGTCGAGCTTCGCCACGTCGATCTCCGGCCCCGCGGCCTGGTTGGCGATATGGTTCTGATACCAGTAGGTGCGAATCAGCGTGACCTGCCCCAGAGTGCCCGATGCGATCAGATCCTTGGCATGAATGTAGTGCTCCCAACTGCGCTGCTGCGTGCCGGTCTGCACCACGCGCTTCGATTCCCGGACCGCGGCCGCGAGCGGCGCCTCTTCGGCCAGCGTGTGGGTGACCGGCTTTTCACAGTACACATCCTTGCCGGCGCCCACCGCGTCGATGGTGATGGGCACGTGCCAGTGATCCGGCGTGGCGATGATCACGGCGTCCACATCCTGCCGGTCGAGCACTTCGCGGTGGTCCACCGATTCGCGGACACCCGGCCCGAGGCCGCTCTTGGCGCGCGTGCGGTTCGGCTCGTAGACATCGCAGACCGCCACGATCTCGGTTCCCTCAATCTGTTTGACATTGCCCATCAGGTACTGGCCCCGGCTGCCGGTGCCGATGGCGCCGATGCGAATGCGGTCGTTGGCGCCGTAGACGCGGCTATACGAGGCGGCCGTGGCGATCGCGGCGCCGAGGAACCGCCGCCGGTTCGGAGCGTGCATGGAAGAAGACCTCCTGGAGCCTCAGCCTATCAGCAATCATCGGCTTCTGCTCGGGCCGCGCGTCTTTGGCGTGCGCGGCTGCTGCGTCCAGTACACCTTGGTCTCTTCTTCCGAAGCAATCTTCCAATCCGCCGGGCTGTCGCCGGCCAGCACCAACGCCAGCCGTTCCTGTTCCTCGCCCGCAAAGACTTTGGGACCGCGCGTCTGCCAGTGACTGCGAAACGTGGCGATGGCGCGGTCCGGCCCCACCGGGAGAATGGTCAATCCGGAAATGCGCAGAATCGCCGGTTTCCCGTACTGCTCAAAGGACTGCATGGCGGTCTTCTGCACGCGCGGAGCGTAGCACGCGGCGATGAGGTCGGCGTCCCCCGAGAGAATGGCATCTTGCCACTTCTCGATAGCCGCCTGTATCCCTTGCTCCAGTGGGACAGGCAGTGGGACAGGCCTCCCGGCCTGTCTTTCTTGTGGGACAGGCGTCCCCGCCTGTCCCGCCTGACTCTGTGCCGCCGGCTGCACTTTGACCGGCGGCGATACGGCGGGCGGAGCGGCCGACCGGTAACCCAGCACCGCCCCGATCAGTGTGAGCGCCACCAGAGCCCCCACCCACCACCAGCTTCGGTCCGGCGCTTCTTCCGGCTCCGTACGCCGCGGACGCGTGGCGGCAAGCACCGCAGGCCGGGGACTCGCGGGGGGACTTGCCGGCCGCAGGCTTCCCCCATCGAAAAAGAACAGCTCCGCGTCGAACGTCTGACTCGGATTGGGCCGCAACAGCACCAGCAGCGATCCCGAATCGCTGAAGAATCGCCGCATCAGGTCTTCGTCGCGTTCGTGCCAGGAGGAGTCCGTCCGCACTCGAGACCGGTAGAAGCCCAGCACTTCCAATCCCTCGCCCGCCTGGCTCGCGGGAAGCGCCCGGAACCACTCCACGGATTCCGCGAGGCCGCGCAAATCCTCGTCCGAGAGCAGGTACGAGCGGCCCAGGCGGTGCTCGCACGGCGCCGGCTCGAAATCCTCGACGAGGATCTGGTGCGCGGCGCGCCGTCCCAGCAGGATGCCGCCGATTTCGACCCCCGAAGCTTGGAGGATCTCGCGGCTGATTCCGTCCTTCACGCGGCTTGCGTATTTAACGACGGGCGGGTGGTCGGTCATGGCTTTTTCCGGAATTCGAAGCGCACCAGTAGATCGCTGTCCACGGGCGCGCCGTTCTGGCGCGCGGGCTCGAATCGCCACTGGGACAGAGCGCTGGCCGATGGTTCGGTCAGATCGCTATTGCCGTCGGCAAATTTGACGTGCGCCACCGCACCGCTGCGGTCGATCCGGGCCAGCAATTCGACGCTGCTATCGCCTTCGGGAATTTCCTCCCGCGGAAGAGCGGGAAGCGGGTGGTCCACCGGGCTTGCCGGTACAAATCCTGCGGCGCTTGGGGAACCGGCAAATATCTTGTGAAGGGCGTGCCGGATACCCGAGGATGGCGCCGGCCTGACATAGGCGGTCACCCCTTTGGCGTATAGGGCCGGAGCGGCGGGCGCGGCAGCCACGACTTTCGGTAGCGGTGCAAGGGAGGGTCTCGGCGTCACGCGCGGCGGGTCGGGAAGCGTGGGCTCGGCTAGTGGCGCGGTCGCGGTCGCGGCCGGAAGGGGAATCTTCAGCGGGCGGGGGGTCCTCACCGCCGGCGTTGAACCCACGCGGTCCAGCGAATCGGCGATAGCAGGCTGCTCCGCTGGTGCTACCTCGGGTGAAGCCGGAAACGGCGCCGGGCGGACGTCCGGCGGTGGCGCCGGCGCTGCGGGAGTGGCGCGTGCCACTGCCGCGTCGCGGTATCGGTTCAGCCCCATCTCGCGGCCGATGTAGAAACTCGCCGCCGGCAAGGCCAGGCCCAACGTCGCCAGCACGGCCGGCTTGAGCCACCCGTGGGGCGGACCCCCCGGTCCGCGGCGGACGCCCTCGTCCGCCTTTTTGTATCGAGCCGCAACTTGATTCCATTGGAGAAAGCGGGTCCGGCGAATCCCAAAGTAAGCCGCATTGGGCGCTTTCGCCTGCCGGATTTCGCCTGCCAACGGAAGCGCCTCCAGGGGGAACTCCAGGTAGCTCGCATGCCGCCGGACATCGTCGTCCTCCCAAACGAAGACGGCGCCTCGTGCTTGATCGCCGCCGTCGCGGCGGACCAGCAGGAAGATCGAAGAGGGGTTATGGAAGAGATGCCGGAACAGTCGGAAATCGCGTTGATCGAGGTACAGGCCTCGGCGGAAATGGCTCCGCCAGAGTCCCACCGCCACCAGGCCGTCGCGCCTGCGCCGCGCCCGCTGCCGCTCCAGCCGCCCGCGTTCGCAGGGCTCGAAGGCATCCACGAAGGTTCGCCGTCCGGCTCCATCGCCCTCCACGCGCCCCAGCAGAATGCCGCCGATCTCGGGCGGATCGGGCATGGCCGCGCCCTCCAGCATGGCGCGGAGTTCGGCCAGTACGGCTTTCGACAGCAACACGTTCAGATTGATGCCGTCAACCTTCCAAACGTAAGTGGAGCCTGGCGCAGGCACTGTATGGAGAGACGCCTGAATCCAAAGGGGCGTTTACAGCCAGTTCAGGCATCGGATGTGCGGATTAACCCGCTTTCAAGCTCGAGTGGTGGGGCAGGCGCTTCCGCCTGCCAACCCCGCCGGCGTTACCCCGTCGCCGCGCTATCATTAGTAAATGACAAGCGCCCTTCCTCCCGTGGCGGAGAGTCCCGCCCAGTCGCTCATGGATCTGGAGCGGGATTATCTGCTCCAGAATTACGCCCGTTACCCGCTCGCCGTGGCCCGCGGAAAGGGCTGCTACCTGTACGATCTGGAAGGCCGCCGCTACCTCGATCTGCTCTCCGGCATCGGCGTCAACGCGCTGGGTCACGCGCATCCGCGCATCGTGAAAGTGATCCGCCAGCAGGCCGGCCTGCTGATCCATTCGTCCAACCTGTACTACCACCAGTATCAGGGTCCGCTGGCCAAACGCCTCGCCGAAATGAGCGGCCTGGCCCGCGCCTTCTTCGCCAACACCGGCACGGAGGCCATCGAAGGCGCGCTCAAGATGGTGCACTCGCACGGCCGCGGCATCTCGCCCGAGAAGTTCGAGATCGTCGCGCTCGACAACTCGTTTCACGGCCGCACCCTGGGCGCGCTTTCCGTCACCGGCCAGGCCAAGTACCGCCAGGATTTCGAGCCGCTGATTCCCGGCGTGAAATTCGTTCCGGTCAACGATATCCCGGCGCTCGAAGCAGCCTTCAGCGAACGCACCGCCGGCATGCTGGTGGAGTTGATCCAGGGCGAAGGCGGCATCTATCCGCTCACCGCCGAATACGTGGCCAAAGCCCGCGAGCTGGCGGACCAGTTCAACGCCCTGCTGGTGGCCGACGAAACCCAGTGCGGCGTGGGCCGGCCCGGCACCTACTTCGCCTACCAGCGTTCGCATCCCGTGGTCCTTCCGGACGTGATGGTGGCGGCCAAGCCGGTGGCCTGCGGGATTCCGCTCGGCTTCATCATGGCCAACGAGCGGGCCGCGGCGGCCATCCGGCCCGGCATGCACGGCACCACCTTCGGAGGCGGCGCCTTGGCCTGTCGCGTGGCCCTGGAGTTTCTGAATATTCTCGACGAGCTGCTGCCGGCCATCCAGCGCGTGGGCGGATACTTCCACGTGTCGCTCAACGACCTGGCGCGCAAGCACGGTTTCGTGAAAGAGGTCCGCGGCTTCGGCCTCATGCTGGGCATGGAGCTGACCATGCCCGGCAAGCAGATTGTCCTCGATGCCATGGCCGCCGGATTGCTCATCAACTGCACCCACGACACCGTCCTGCGCTTCCTGCCGCCCTACATCGTCACCGAAAAGGAAGTCGACCAGGCAATCAAGATCCTCGGCAAGCTCTTCACGAAGGTAAAGTAGTAGTTTGCCCCAGCATCCTGAACAGCCCGATCGGCTCGCCGTCGTGATCCCCGCTTATCGGCCCTCCGGCGGCCTGGTCGACCTGGTTCGAACCCTATCCGAACAGGCCGCGCCCGCCATCGTCCCCGCTATCATCATTGTCGATGACGGAAGCGGCCCGGAGTACCGCGACGTGTTTTCCCGCGTGGCCCGGTTCCCCAACGTGCAACTGCTGCGTCACGCCGTGAACCTGGGGAAAGGCGCCGCGCTCAAGACCGCCATCAACCACGTACTGTGCACCTTTCCATCCCTGGCCGGCATCGTGACTGCCGATGCCGACGGGCAGCATCACCCCGAGGATATCCAGCGCGTCGCCGGCGCCCTGCTCGAGCGGCCGGAGTCGCTGATCCTGGGCAGCCGCAGCTTCGATCGGGACGTGCCGTTGCGCAGCCGCTTCGGCAACGTGGCCACGCGCGGCATCATGCACGCGCTGTTGGGCCAGAAGCTGACCGATACGCAGACCGGCCTGCGCGGCATCCCCGCGAATTTTCTGCCCAAGCTCCTGCGGCACGAAGCCACGGGCTACGAGTTTGAGCTGGAAATGCTCATCGCCGCCCACCAGCTCTCCATCCCCATCGTGGAAGTGCCCATCCGGACCATCTACGAAGCCGGCAACAAGTCGTCGCACTTCAACCCCATCGTCGACTCGATGAAGATCTACTTCGTCCTGCTGCGCTTCGGCTCGGTGTCGTTGATGAGCGGCCTGCTGGATAGCCTGGTCTACATCCTGGTCTGGAGCCGCACGCACAACGCCCTGACTTCCCAGGTGCTGGGGCGCCTGGTCTCGGTGTGTTTCAACTATTCCATGGTGCGAAGCTCGGTATTTTATTCGCACCAGCGCCACAAAACCGTGCTGCCGAAGTATCTGCTGCTGGTGCTGGCCAGCGGCACGGCATCCTATGGCGGCATCCAGTTTCTGTACCAAAGGCTGGGAGTCAGCCCCATACCCGCGAAACTGCTGGTCGAGACGGTTCTCTTCTTCGTCAATTTCGCGGTTCAGCGGCTTTTCATTTTCAAGCCGCAGGGGTCGGCCGCCGAGGACCGGACGGCCCCGGCCCTGGTCTTTTCCACGCTCGTGGCCGTCGCGTTTGCCGCGCTCCTGGGGGTGGAAATCTACGGTTTGGCCACGGTCGACCTGTTTTCCCAGGAGATCTGGTACCAGGTGGGGATCGAGCGCTTCCTGCGCTTCGGGGGAGCCTTCCTCGCTCTGGCGGTGCCGCTTCTGGCGATCGTGCCCTGGACGTTTGCCACCCTCGTGGCGGCGCTCCTGCTGGTGCTCACCGGGTTATCGGTTGGCCCCCAGGCGCTGCTGGCCACTGGCTTCTTTGTCGTCTCGTCCTGCGCGCTGGGGTTCAGGCTTCTGGGCCGGAGTAAGTCGGATTCGCTGACTATTCATCTCTGCGCAACATTACTTGGCACGGGTGTGTATGTCTTCCTGATGATGTTAGTAGTAAGGTTACCGGTCAATTACCCGGCAGTATGGGCCATCTTACTAACTATACCGGTTGTCCTTGACTTAGGTGGCGTGTGGAGGCGGCTGACTTACTGGGCCGGCCGGCTGCGGCGGCTCGAATTGCGCAGCGGATGGGAGCGCGCCGCATTCGCGCTCCTGGTGTTCCTGCTGGCGGCCCACTGGCTGGTAGGGCTCAAGCCCGAGACCAGCGCCGATGGCCTGGCCATGCACCTGGCCGCACCCATGAATATCGCTGCCAACCATGCGCTAACTTACCAGCCCGCTCGCGTGCTGTGGTCGGTGATGCCCATGGGCGCGGACTGGGCCTACTCGATCGTGTACCTCCTGGGCGGCGAGTATGCGGCGCGCATGCTGAACTTCGCCATGCTGCTGATGGGGTTGGCGCTGGTCTACGCGGCCGTGCGGCGTTGGGTCTCTCCCGCTGTGGGGTTCTTGCTGGCGGCGTCCTTCGCGGCTACTCCGGTGGTCCAGTTGGTCACCGGGTCCCTCTTTGTGGAGAACTTCCTGGCCGCCATAGTGCTCGGCTTCATGACGGCCATCTGGCTCTTCGGGGAGACCGGGGAGAAGAGATTCCTGTTGCTGGCGGCCTTCCTGGGCGGCACCGCGGTCGCTACCAAGTATGGCGCGCTGGTGTTCGTGGTCCTGGCCATTCCATTCGCCATCGCGGAAATCGGCCGCCATTGGAAATCGCTCGGCCCCAGACCGTGGGCCGCCTGCACGCTTGCGCTGCTGCTGCTCGCGGCCGTCGCCGTGCCCACGTATGCCATCGCGTATCACAAGACGGGAAACCCGATCTACCCCTTTCTGAATCGAACCATCCACTCGCCGCTGCTGAATCCGGCGGTGGAATTCAACGACGCACGATTTCAGATGCCGCTCGACTGGAGCACCCCTTACCGTCTGACGTTTCAAAGCAACCGGGCCTTTGAGGGACAGGACGGCTCCTTCGGATTCCAGTACCTGGTCCTGGCGCCGCTGGCCCTCCTGGGGCTGCTGGTGGCCGTGCGCCGTCCGGCCGCGAGCGCGGCGGTGCTGGCGCTCGGCGGCGCCGTGATCATCATGCTGACGACGCCCAATGCCCGGTATCTCTATACCAGCATGGCCCTTCTCCTGGTGCCGTTGGCCGCCCTGCTGGCCTGGCTGAAGTCCAACCAGCGCTGGATGTACCGTACCTTGATCTTCTACCTGGTTGCCGCGACGGGGTTGAACGCTTACTTCCTCCCTTCGTCGAGTTACTATCACAAGGACTTCTGCCTGCGGCTCCCGTTTTCGCAGGCTGAGAAAGAGAGTTATAAGAAAGAGGCGGCGCCCATCCGCGACGTCATCGCCTGGTACGATCGGCATCATCCTGACTCCACCGTCCTGCTCACCGACGACAGCTCGATCGCGGGACTCACTGGCGAGTTCTACATGGACCACTGGCACCAGTACCCCACCCAGGAAGCGCTCGAGCGCGCTTCCACCGTGCCCAACCTGCTGCGGCTCCTGGAGAGCTGGAAGGTGGAGTACTTCATCGCCCACAAGCCGGCGCCCGGCGAGAAGACCCGGCCTCCCTCGCTCGCCGCGCTGCTGATGAAATGCACGGTCCCGGAGTACGAGTCCGGCGACATCTACCTGGCCCGCCTGGAGAAGAACTGCGGCGCTACGGCGGACGCCGCGCCTGCCGCGGGTCCCATGGTGACGGTCACGCGGGGATTCTACGACGATTTCGACCCGGCCATACGGTTTCGCGGAGACTGGGAGCAGGATACCAGCTTCGCCGCCGCCGACCGCCACACCATCAGTTACAGCAACGTGCCCGGAGCCGAGTTCTCCATCGCTTTTGAAGGCACGGCCCTGACGTACGTGTTTACGAAGGCGCCCAACCGCGGCATTGCCGCCATCACCATCGACGGCGCCGATTCGGGGACGGTCGACCTTTATTCACCCAACGTGCAGTGGCAAACCCGGCTTAGGGTGTGTTGCGCCGGCCCCGGCCGGCACGTCGCCGCGATTCGAGTCACTGACCGGAGCAATCCGCAATCCAGCGGCCGGTACGTGGACCTGGACTCGTTTGAAGTCTGGTAGTGTGCGGCGCAGCCGCGAAGCGCGGGCCGCGCCGCGAGCCGTCAGCCCTCAGCGGTCAGCGATCAGCCCGAAAGCTCACACCCGGCTGGGCCGCGGGGAAGGGGTTGGGGGCTGGGGGAATGTGGCTCGCTGTGCTCGCGGCTTTCTGTGTCTGAAGGCCCCAGGTTCGCACGCTATAATAATTGACGATCATGTCGCGCGAACTGCGGATTCAGTGTCCCGATGGACAGATGAAGACGATTCCCCTTACCGGCGAGCGCCTCTCGGTGGGCCGCTCCAGCGCCGCGGAGTTGTGCTTCCCGGAAGATGCCGGCCTCTCCCGCCAGCACTTCGCCTTCGAATCGCAAGGCGAGGATTGGACGGTGCAGGATCTCGGAAGCAAGAATGGGACATTCGTCAACAACATTCCCCTCAAGGCCCGGCTCATTCTGAAGCCTGGCGACCGCATCACCGCGGGCCACCTGGTGATCGTCTTTTCGCCCGATTCGGAAGATCCCGAAGCCGGCGTGGTGGTCTTCGAAGGCGGGGACAGCAGCTCTCCCACCACATCCACCGTGGTCACCAGCCTGGAGGGCGCTCTTTCCAGCCAGACCATGGCCATCGAGCGCGCCGGGGGCAAAACCACCGGCCCCATGCAGTCGCTGATTCGCGCCGGCCAGGAGCTTGCCGAAAACCGCCCGCTCTCGGAACTTTTCCCGGTGATCCTCGACCTGGCCATCCAGGCGGTGAACGCGCAGCGGGGCGTGCTGCTGATTCTCGACGGCGACCACCTGCTCCCCAAGGCCCACAAGGGCGATGGCTTCCGCATCAGCACGGCGGTCCGCGACCGCGTGCTCAACGAGAAGAACTCCATCCTGGTGCGCGATGCGCAGCTTGACGACGCATTCAAGGGCCGCATGAGCATCGTGGAGCAGAAGGTCCACACCATGATGGCGGTGCCGCTGCAGACCAAGGACCGCATCATCGGCCTGATCTACGTGGACTCGCCGTTCATCCTCCGCGAATTCACCAAGGACGATCTGAGCCTGCTCACGGTGATCGCGAACGTGTGCGGCATCAAGATCGAACACGCGCGCCTGGCCGAGGTGGAAGAGGGCGAGCGCATCATGAAGCGCGATCTCTCGCAGGCCGCCGAGATCCAGCGCCGTATGCTGCCGGAGGGCGCACCCGAAGTGCCGCACGCCGACCTGGCCGGGTTCAACGCCCCGTGCCGCACGGTGGGCGGCGACTATTACGATTTCTTTCCGTACCCCGATGGCCGCGTCGCCATGACGCTGGGCGACGTCTCCGGCAAGGGCATGCCCGCTTCCCTGATGATGGCCGAGCTGCACGCGCGCGTGCAGGTGCTGGCCGAAGATCCGGGGAACCTGGCGGCCTTCATGACGAGGCTCAACAAGGCCACCTGCGTCAAATGCCCGAGCAACCGCTTCATCACGTTCTTCTTTTGCGTGCTGGACATGGTTTCGGGCGAGATCAAATTCGCCAATGCCGGACACAATCCGCCGATCCTGGTGCGCGCGTCCGGGGAAGCGCAGATGCTGGAAGGCGGCGGCCCCGTACTTGGCATTCTGCCGACCGCGATTTACACCGAAGAGTGCGAGCGGCTGAACCGGGGAGACATGTTGGTGCTGTACAGCGATGGCGTGACCGAGGCCAACAATCCCGATTACGACGAGTATGGCGAGGACCGGCTGATCGAGGTGTTGAGGCAGCACTACACGGAGCCGGCCACCGCGATTGTCGATGCAGTAATGAAATCGCTTGCCGAGTTCACGGCGGGTGCGCCGCAGGCGGACGACATCACCCTGGCGGTGGCGCGAAGGCTGGCCTGAGTCTCAGGCCCAGCAGGATGCCTGTTTGTGAGGGCTGCCGGAAGACTAAACTGAAGGTGGGTGTGACCATGGACCGAGAATTTGTTGAACGCCGGGATGGCAGCTTCTACTTCATGGGGAGTCGTGTTCCGCTAGCCCATCTCGTGCGAGAATTCCAGCAAGGCGAATCACCGGAAGCGATCCGATCGCATTACTCGACGCTAAGCCTGGAGCAGGTCTATGGCGCGATTACCTTCTACCTGGGTCATAAAAACGAAGTGGAAAGTGACATAGCGGAGCGCGAGCGCGAGGAGGACGAGGTCACGAAGACGCATCCGACGCCTCCCGACCTCAAAGAGAAGTTCGAGCGTATGCGCCAGCAAATGCCGGCGCGACGAGACTGACGACGGATGATTCGTTTCCTGGCGGATGCCAGCCTTCGCGATGCGATCGTCAGCGGCTGCTTACGCCGCGAACCTGCAATCGATTTTCTCTCGGCCCATGAGGCAAACTTGGCGGGGGTTCCCGACCCTGACATGCTGGCCCTCGCCGCTGCAGAAGGCCGAATTCCGGTCACTTCCGATTTTAGGACTATGCCACGGCATTTCGGCGAGCTGCTTGAGGCCGGGGGCTCCAGCGCAGGCGTATTTCTGGTGAAGCACGCATACACCGGCGGCAGACGTAATTGAGGCGCTGCTGCTGGTTTGGGCGGCTTCGGACGCGGACGAGTGGAAGAACCGAATCCTTGAGGTTCCGGAGTCGTAAGGGTGGGCCGGGCCTCGCAAGGGTCGCACTCGACCATCCGAGTGCAATCCGGACGCCTGATCGTGGTCGGGCATACGGAGATTCGAATGATCACTGCCCGCCAGGCAACGCGTGGAGAGAGGAAACTGTATGAAGAAGGCTAAGAAGCCGGCGTCGGGTGAACTTCGGGCCGAATACAAGCGCTCGGATTTCGAGGTCTTGGTCCGTGGCAAGTATGCCAAACGATTGCAAGTGAGTTCGAACGTGGTCGTCATCGACCCAGAGGTCGCCGACCTGTTCCCCAACGCGGCGGCCGTCAACGCCGCGTTGCGGGCCTTGGCCGAAATCGCCAGGCGCACGCGCCCCGGGGCTAGATCGCTTCCGGCTTCTTCCGCGCCTTCGTCGCCTGCTCGAAGGCGTAAGCCAGCTTGAGGAGCGCCGGCTCGCTCCAGGCCGTTCCGAAGAAGGAGATCCCCACCGGCAAGCCGCGCACGAAGCCCGCTGGCACCGTAATGTGCGGGTAGCCGGCCACCGCCGCGGGAGTGGAGCAGCCGCCCGTATCGTGGTCGCCATTCACGTTATCGATCAGCCACGCCGGGCCCGCGGTGGGTGCGACAATTGCATCCAGGCGCTGCCGCTTGAGCGCGGCGTCGATCCCCTCGGCGCGCGACAGGCGATGGTTCTGCGCCAGGGCCTTGCGATACGCCGGGTCCGAGAGCGGGCCCTTCTTTTGCGCCTTCTCGAAAATCTCCTGCTCGAAATACGGCATCTCCTCACCGCGGTGCTGGTTGTTGAACGCGATCAACCTTTCGAGCGACAGCCCCGTATGGCGGGTTTCCAGGTAGCCGTTCAGGTCGTTCTTGAATTCGTAGAGCAGCACCTCCAGCTCGGGGTCTCCGTACTTGCCGTGCGAAGGCAGGTCGGCGGGATCGACGATTTCGGCGCCCAGCTTTTTCATCGCGTCGAGCGAGCTTTCCATGAGGCGGTCCACGTCGGCCGTAATGCCGAAGAACTTGCGCGCCACTCCCAGGCGGGCGCCGCGCAGGCCGCCCGCATCCAGGAACTTCGTGTAGTCGGCCTCGGCGTGCGGGCCCTCGGCCATGGCGCCCAGCAGGATCGCAGCATCGCGAACCGTCCGCGCCATGGGCCCGGCGGTGTCCTGGCTGTGCGCGATCGGGACAATGCCGCGGCCGCCGATCAATCCCAGCGTCGGCTTGATTCCCACGATGCCGTTTATGGACGACGGGCAGACCACCGATCCATCGGTTTCGGTCCCCACGGCCACCGCGCACAGGTTGGCCGCGGCCGCCGCGCCCGACCCGGAGCTGGAGCCGCACGGACTGCGGTCGAGCGCGTAGGGATTGCGCGTCTGGCCGCCGCGGCCGCTCCATCCGCTCATGGAATGGGTCGAGCGGAAATTGGCCCATTCGCTGAGATTGGTCTTACCCAGGATGACCGCGCCGGCCGCGCGCAGGCGCTCCACCACGGCGGCGTCGCGGGGCTGCGGCGCATCCATCAGTGCGAGTGAACCGGCAGTGGTCTTCATGCGGTCCGCGGTATCGATGTTGTCCTTGATCAGGACCGGGACCCCGTGCAGCGGCCCGCGCTTCGGCCCGCGGTCCAGTTCGTCCGCGATGCTCAAGGCGTCGGGATTGACTTCGACGACCGAGCGGAGCTTGGGATCGATGTCCCGAATGCGCGCCAGGTAGCCTTCCACGGCCTGCCGGGCGGACATGCGCGCGAGATCGGCAATGGTGATTTCCTCCAGGTCTGCGGTCTGTGCCCGCGCGGCGCGAGTGAGTACCGCGGCTGCTCCGGCCCGTTGCAAGAAGGTGCGGCGATCCATGTTGCGGCGATCCATGGAACGATTATCCGCTACCCTGAAAGCACATGATCACCGACCTGGTGCAGATCCGGATCCTGGGCGAGAAGAAACGGCCGGAGAACGAACGCTTTCGCCGCCACATGAAAGCGCACGACCACTCCGACCGCATCCTGCGGCGCATCGCCGAGGGGATCGAAGAGCAGATCGACTGCACCCAGTGTGCCAATTGCTGCAAGGTGGCGACCGCCAAGGTTTCCGAACGCGACGTGGAGCGGCTGGCGCGCTATTTGCGGATCAAGCCGGCACAGTTCCTGGCGGAGTACACGATGGAGGGCGGGGAAGAGGGGACCATCCTGCGCCGCACCGAATCCGCCGGCTGTGTCTTTCTGGAGGGAACCACCTGCACGGTGTACGACGCCCGTCCCGAGACGTGCCAGCGGTTTCCGCACGTGGTGCGCGGCGCCGGCTCGATCGCCAGCCGGATGTGGCAATTTGCCGACCGCGCATGCTACTGCCCGATCGTCTACAACTCACTCGAGGCGTTCAAGCAGGAGCTCGGCTTCAAGCGGTAGACAAGCAACCCACTCCCTTACGGTCGTGGCTCCGTTGGCATCAGAGCCGCGACCGTAAGGGAGCGGTCTTGGCTACCGAAACTATCCGCTTTCGGCCGGGTTGATGAGGTTGCGTGACATGCACGAAGGAGGTTGGCATGAGACTCGCAGCCGGAGGGATGTTATTGGTGTGGTTCGGGACAGTCGCTGCGCCGGCGCAGATCCCGAATTTTCAACACGTGGTGGTGATCGTTCAGGAGAATCGCACACCCGACAGTCTGTTTCGGAGCCTGTGCACGCCTCCCTTCAAGTCCAACGATCTTTGCAGCACGACCCCGTCGGGCTCCCAATACAACATCCAGGTGAGTAACTGGCTGGATAAGACATCCTCCGGCGGCACGATTCAGCCGTCGTCCGTGCCCCTGGCGAATAAGTACGATCTGAGCCACGCCCACACGGCATTCATCGCTATGTGCGACGCGGACCCGGTCACCGGGATTTGTAAGATGGATGGCGCGAGCGGCATTAACTGCTCCGGTACTTGTCCCGCCAAGCCTCAGTTCAAGTATGTCGACAACTCCACCGGCATCTTGAACCCCTACCTCGTGCTGGCTACTCAGTACGGCTGGGCAAACTACATGTTCCAGACCAACCAGGGACCGAGTTTTCCCGCTCACCAATTCCTCTTTGGGGGGACCTCGGCGCCGAGTGCCGCCGACGACGCCGCGGGAATCTTCGCTTCGGAGAACATGTCGGGCGCCAGCAGCACCGCGGGATGCGCCGCCCCAACGGGGACGACGGTCGAGGTGATCAGCCCCAGCGGCGAGAACCAGAAGATGTATCCGTGTTTCGAGCACTCGACCATGGGCGATCTGCTCGCATCCTATACCTGGAGATACTACGCTCCCAGCGCGGGCTCGATCTGGACGGCGCCGAACGCCATCGACCATATCTGTCAGTCGAGCGGTCCGGGCGGAAAATGCACGGGGCAGGATTGGACGAATAACGTCGATCTCACGCCCGCGGATGTATTGAGAGACATCGGCAACTGCAATCTTCGTTCGGTCAGTTGGGTGATTCCGAGCGGCCAGAATTCCGATCACGCAAAAGGAAACGATGGCGGCGGGCCATCGTGGGTGGCGTCGATTGTCAATGCCCTTGGCGCCAGCACAACCTGCGACAACAACACCGGCTACTGGAACAATACCGCCATCTTCATTACGTGGGACGATTGGGGCGGCTGGTACGACCACGAGCCGCCGGTCATTCTCGCCCAGCCGCAAGGGGATTACCAGTACGGCTTCCGCGTCCCGCTGGTGGTGGTCTCCGCCTACACGCCGTTGGGATACATCAGCAACATCCGCCACGATTTCGGCAGCATCCTGCGGTTTATCGAAAGGAATTTCGGGTTCCAGGAAGGCGCGCTGAATTTTGCGGATGCGCGCGCGAGCAATGGTCTGACTGAGTTTTTCGATCTGACCAAGGCGCCCCGGCCGTTCCAGAGTGTCAGTGCGCCCAAGACCGCGAGTTTCTTCCTGCACGATAAGAGGAGGGCTACGGATCCGGACGACCAATAGGCGGGAACAAGAGCGGAAGTAGTTGCTTCCGTAAGCGGTCCAGCTCGCCGGCATTGTGACGAAGGAGTTCGTGGCCCCAAGTCATGTTGGTTTCCTCGCGGCAATCACGCGCCAGTTTCAGACCGATGGTTTCGTAAGAGCCGAGGGTGGGCTTGAGGGCTTCCGGTTCGCTCCAGGCGCCGAGGATGAAGACTCGATCGGTCAGGTGATTGGGGATTCTCTCCTTGGCATATTGAAGGCGCTCTTTCCTGCCGTCGAAGTCGATCAGCAGAACCATAAATCGGCCGGGGAAAATGCCCATTTCAACGACGTGGTGGGAAAGAAA
>Ga0209415_10002957_pt1 | contig 31776 bp, 30 predicted proteins | sample PeaSoiSIISIP2007_FD_187696 | JGI IMG/M metagenome (GOLD analysis project Ga0209415, IMG submission 187696) | Peat soil microbial communities from Weissenstadt, Germany - SII-SIP-2007 (SPAdes) (version 2) | ecosystem: Environmental > Terrestrial > Soil > Wetlands > Peat | place: Germany... | reverse complement strand
CGGCGGGATCCGGCGGCGGCGGGATCCGGCGGCGGCGGGATCCGGCGGCGGCGGATCGTTGCTCAGCTCTCGGTGACGCTCAGGTGGACGGGGATGTTCCCCCGGGTTGCCTTCGAGTACGGGCACACCTGGTGCGCCTGCTCGACGAGCGCGGTGGCGACGTCCTCCGGCAGGCCGGGCAGCTCGGCCGCGATCTCCACGGCCAGCCCGTAGCCGCCGTCGGCGTCGCCGGGACCGATGCCGACGCGCACGGAGACCGCGGACTCGGCGACGTCGACGTGCTCACGGGCGGCGACAAGCTTCAAGGCCGAGTGGAAGCAGGCGGCGTAGCCGACGGCGAACAGCTCCTCTGGGTTGGTGCCCTCGCCTCCCGGGCCGCCCATCTCCTTCGGGATCGACAGCTGGACGTCGACCTTGCCGTCGGAGGACGCCGCGCGGCCCTCGCGCCCGCCCCAGGCCGTGCCCTCCGCCGTGTACGCGACCTTCACCGACATGGCGCCACCTCTCCCTCGCCGAAGGGCGGCCGCGCCATCACACGGTCACCTCCGCCCGCTGCCTCTCGCGCAGTCCAACACGGCGCGCGCGACGGTTCTTCCACGCCGGGGCCGGGAGCCGAACACGTGGTGCCAGCGCGTGCCGCGCGCCCTGGTGGCCGCCGCGGCTCAGGCGTCGAACAGCCGGTCGACGCCGTCGGCCACCGCGCGCTCGAGCTCGTGGTGGACGAGGACGTTGGCGTGCCGGTCGGTGCGCGCCACGACGATGCCGACGCCGTGCCCGCCGAGCCGCTCCTCGAGGGCGCCGGCGAGCTCGCCGGAGGTCGTGACCTCGCTGACCGGCAGCCCGAGCCCGCGGGCGACCGCCCCGACCTCCTGGGCCTGCGGCGTGGCGAAGGCACGCTCGAAGGTCTCCTCGGGCAGGTCCCCGGCGTAGGGGAGGAACGAGAAGATGCCGCCGCCGCCGTTGTCGACCACGACGAGGGTGGCCACGGGCACGTCCTCGAGGTCGCCGCGCACGAAGCCCGAGAGGTCGTGGAAGAAGGCGAGGTCGCCGAGCAGGCCGACCGTGGCCATGGCCGGCACGGCCGTGTCCGGGGGGCGGTGCCGGCGCTCGTGGCGGGAGGCCGCCACGCCGAGCACCGTCGAGACCACGCCGTCGATCCCGTTGGCGCCCCGGTTCGCCAGCACCCGCGGGGCCCCCTCCCTTGGCCCGGCAAACCACTCCACGTCGCGCACGGGCATCGACGAGGAGGCGACGAGGGTGGCGCCGTCCGGCACCAGCGCGAACAGCTCCCGCGCGATGCCCGGCTCGGTCAGCCCCTCGTGCGCCTCGAGCACGGCGTCGATCACGCCCTGGGCGACCGACTCGGCGCCGTCCCAGCGCGCGAGCCACGCCGACGGGCCGGCGGACGGGTCGCGCGGATCGAGGCGCTCGGCGGCGAGGGTGGCGAGGCGCCCCGGGTCGGCGCGCACCACGAGCGCGGCCACCCGGTCCGGGTCCTGGTAGCGGCCGTAGGGGTCGACGAGGACGTGCCTCGTGCCGCCGTCGGCGAGCGCGGCCGACCACGAGCCGAGCACCTTGGAGGCGTGCGGGGCGCCCAGGTGGACCACGACGTCGGGCGCGAGTCGCGCCCGGGCGCGCTCGCTCCGCAGGATCTGGTCGGCCGCGGCGACGACGACGTGGGGCCGCCCGAACGCCTGGCGGGGCCAGGCCAGCGGGTCGGCGAGCACGGGCCAGCCGAGCGCCCGGGCCAGCCCGAGCACGGCCTCCCGCCCGCCCCCCGGCTCGGCGCCGGCGGCGCCCCGTCCGGCGATGACGAGGCCCCGCTCGACGCCGGCGACCTCTTCCAGCAGCCGCTCGACCGTCGCCTCGGGCGCGGCGGGCCCGTTCACGGCGTCGTGCCAGGGCCGGCCGTCCGGGCGTCCCGGCGGGGGCGAGTCGACCCCGCCGACGAGCGGCTCGCGAAACGCCAGGTTGGCGTGGACCGGGCCCGGGCCGCGCGGCCCGTGCACCGCCTCGGCGACGAGGCGGGCGGCGATGGAGCGCCACGCGGGGCGTCCCGCCTCGTCGGGCACGCCGGAGCTCCAGGCGAAGCGGACGGCGCCGCCGAACGCGCCGACCTGGTCGACGGTCTGGGGCGCCCCGACGCCGTGCAGCTCGGGCGGCCGGTCCGCCGTGCAGACGAGCAGCGGCACGCCCGCCAGGTCGGCCTCGACCACCGCGGCGTGGACCTCGACCGAGGCGGTGCCGCTGGTCGTCACGACCACGGCCGGCCGGCCCGACTCGAGGGCGATGCCGAGCGCGTAGAAGGCTGCAGAGCGCTCGTCGAGGCGGACGTGGACCCGCACCCGCCGGTCGGCGAGGAGGGCCGTGGCGAGCGGCGCCGAGCGCGAGCCCGGAGCGACGACGGCGTCGCGCGCCCCGGCGCGGGCCCACTCGTCGACGAGCGTGGCGGCGAAGTCGGCCTGTACGGTCATCGGCGATGGGCGAGGGAGCGACGCCGCCGGGCGGCGGCCTGGCGGTTCGGCGCGCCGGGTCCGGGCCGCGCGTCGTGCTGGTGCACGGCTTCACCCAGAGCGCTCGCTCCTGGCGGGCGATCGCCGGCGAGCTCGAGGCGGCCCACGAGGTGGTCACCGTGGACCTGCCCGGCCACGGCGGCTCGGCCGGCTGCGCGGCGCGCGACCTTCCCGAGGCGGCCCGCCTCCTCGGCGAGGCCGGCGGCAGGGCGACCTACGTCGGCTACTCGATGGGCGGGCGGATCTGCCTCGTCCTCGCGCTCGCGGCGCCGGAGCTCGTGGAGCGCCTCGTCCTCGTGGGCGCGACCCCGGGCATCGCCGAGGAGGCGGAGCGCGACGCCCGCCGCGCCTCCGACGAGGTCCTGGCGGACCGCCTCGAGGGGCTCGGCCTGGAGGGGTTCCTCGACGAGTGGCTCTCCGGACCGCTCTTCGCCCACCTCACCCCGGAACAGGCGGACCGCCAAGCTCGCCGCGTGAACACGACGGCGGGACTCGCCGCGGCGCTTCGGGCGCTCGGGACGGGCCGGCAGGCGCCGTGCTGGGAGCGTCTCGGCGAGCTCGCGATGCCGGTGCTCGCCGTCGCCGGCGAGAACGACGCCAAGTTCGTCGCCCTGGCCGAGCGCATGACCCGAGCGATCGGCCCGAACGCACGGGCCGCCGTCGTGGCGGGCGCCGGGCACGCCGTCGCCTTCGAGCGGCCGGTCGCCTTCGCCGACGAGCTCCGGCGCTTCCTCGCCGAGCCCTGAGCGGGCGCCGCCGTCGCTCCCGCCCCCGGTGGCGGCGCCCTCCCCGGTCACAGGGCGATGCCGATCGCGAGCAGCGCGCCGAAGCCGAGCTGGAGCAGGCCGGTCTTGCCGAGCACCTCGACCAGGGAGCGGCCCTCGGCGCCGCCGAGCACCCGGCGGACCGGCGAGACGGCCAGCAGCGCCGCGAGCAGCCCGAGGAGCGCGAAGTGCCGCCAGGACGCGACCGCCGCCGAGCAGAGCACGGCGACGACCACGCAGGAGACGTAGAGGGCGCGAGTCGGGCCCGGGCCGATCAGGACGGCGAGCGTGCGCTTGCCGGCGAGCGCGTCCGTGGGGATGTCGCGCAGGTTGTTGACCACGAGCAGGGCCACCGCCAGCAGCCCGACGGGCACCGCGGCCACGAAGGCCAGCGCGGTGACCCGCCCCGAGCTCACGTAGGCCGTTCCGACCACCGCGACGAGGCCGAAGAAGACGAAGACGAACAGCTCGCCGAGGCCCAGGTAGCCGTAGGGGCGGGGGCCGCCGGTGTAGAGCCAGCCCGCCGCGATCGAGGCGGCGCCGACCAGGACGAGCCACGGCGACGTGGCGACGGCGAGCGCCAGCCCGGCGATCGCGCCGATCCCGAAGGCGGTGACGGCGGCGCGGCGCACCGCCCGGGCCGGGGCGAGGCCGCCGGCGACGAGGCGTGTCGGGCCGACCCGGTGCTCGTCGGTGCCGCGCTTGCCGTCGGAGTAGTCGTTGGCGTAGTTCGTGCCGATCTGCATGGAGAGCGCGACGACGAGCGCGAGCGCGGCGCGCCACCACACGACGCGGCCCGTCGCCGCGGCGACGGCGACGCCGACGGCGACCGGCACGAGCGCGGCCGGGAGCGTGCGGGGGCGTGCCCCGAGGACCCAGCTCCGCGCGCTCGTCACGCGCTGGCCGGGTGCGCGGCCGGACGGGGGCGCCGGAGCGGCGGGCGCACCGGTCACGGTCTCCGGGGGAAGCGGGAGAAGTCGGGGGGCCGTTTCTCGACGAAGGCGTTCCGCCCCTCCTGGCCCTCCTCGCTCATGTAGAAGAGCATCGTGGCGTCGCCGGCGAGCTGCTGGATGCCGGCCAGCCCGTCGTCGGCGGCGTTGAAGCCGGCCTTCAGGAGCCGCAGCGCCATCGGGGAGAGGGCGAGCATCTCCCGGCACCACTGGACGGTCTCGGCCTCGAGGCGCTCGAGCGGCACGACGGCGTTCACGAGACCGAGCGCGAAGGCGCGCTCCGCGTCGTACTGGCGGCAGAGGAACCAGATCTCCTTCGCCCGCTTCAGGCCGATCGTCCGCGCCAGCAGCCCGGCCCCGAAGCCGGCGTCGAAGCTGCCGACGCGCGGGCCCGTCTGGCCGAAGCGGGCGTTGTCGGCGCAGATGGTGAGGTCGCAGACGAGGTGGAGGACGTGGCCGCCGCCGATGGCGTGGCCCGCGACCATCGCCACGACCGGCTTCGGCAGCCGCCGGATCTGGATCTGCAGGTCGAGGACGTTCAGGCGCCCGATGCCCCGCCGGGCGACGTCGTCGTCGCCCAGGTAGCCGTCCTCGCCGCGGATCCTCTGGTCGCCGCCCGAGCAGAAGGCCTTCGTGCCCTGGCCGGTGAGGACCACGACCCCCACCTCCGGGTCGTCGCGGGCCTTCTCGAAGGCCGCCGACAGCTCGGCGACCGTCTGGGGGCGGAAGGCGTTGTGGACCTCCGGCCGGCAGATCGTGATCTTCGCGATGCCTTCGGCGGTCTCGTAGCGGATGTCGCGGTAGCTGCCGGCCGCCTTCCAGGCGGGCAGTGCCGGCTCTTCGTGGCTCATGGCGGCCGTTAGGCTACCCGCCGTGCGCCGCCTCGTCGCCTTCGACCTCGTGGCAGGCGAGGCCTTCGTCGACTCGATGCGCAGCTGCTTCGACGCCGGCGACGCCGTCTTGCCGCTCGACCAACGGCTGCCCCTCGCGGCGCGCCGGCGCCTCGTCGAGGCGCTGCGGCCTGCGGCCGTCCTCGGCGCCGACGGCGAGGAGCGCGCCCTCGCGGCAGCCGTGCCGGTCGAGAAGGGCGACGCCCTCGTCATCGCGACGTCGGGCACGACGGGTGCGCCGAAGGGCGTCGTGCTCACCCACGCCGCCGTCGCGGCCTCGGCGGAGGCGACGAGCGCGTACCTCGGCGTCGACCCCTCGGCCGACCGCTGGCTGTGCTGCCTGCCGCTCGCCCACGTGGGCGGGCTCTCGGTCGTCACCAGGGCGCTGCACACCGGCACGCCGCTCGAGGTCCTGGCGGGCTTCGACGCCGACGCGGTGCTCGGCGCGGCGCGCGGGCGCGGCGCCACCCTGGTCTCGCTCGTGCCGACGGCGCTCCGCCGGCTCGGCGACGGCGCCGCGGCGTTCCGGCGGGTCGTCCTCGGCGGATCGGCAACGCCGGAGGAGGTGGCGCCGAACTGCGTCGCCACCTACGGCATGACCGAGACCGGCAGCGGCGTCGTCTACGACGGCCTGCCGCTCGAGGGCGTGGAGGTCCGCATCGGCGAGGGCGGCGAGGTCATGCTGCGCTGTCCGATGCTGCTGCGCGCCTACCGCGACGGCACCGACCCCCGCGACGCCGACGGCTGGCTGCCCACCGGCGACGCCGGCGAGCTCGGCGACGACGGTCGACTCGTGGTGCACGGCAGGCTGACCGACCTGGTCATCTCGGGGGGCGAGAACGTCTGGCCGGTGGAGGTCGAGACGCTGCTCGGCCGCCACCCCGGTGTCGCCGAGGTCGCCGTGGCGGGCGTCGCCGACCCGGAGTGGGGCGAGCGCCTCGTCGCCTACGTCGTCCCCGCCCCCGGCGTGCCGGCGCCCGCCCTCGGCGAGCTGCGCGCCCTCGTGCGCGACGAGCTCGGGCCGTGGGCGGCGCCGAAGGAGCTCGTCCTCGTCGAGGCGCTCCCGCGAACCGCGATCGGCAAGGTCCGCCGGGCCGAGCTCACCGGGACCGGGCCGAGCCGCGAGGCGGCGCGGTGAACCGCCTCGCCGACGAGACCAGCCCCTACCTGCGCCAGCACCGGGACAACCCGGTCGACTGGTACCCGTGGGGCGAAGAGGCGTTCGCCCGCGCCCGCGAGCTCGACCGTCCGCTGCTCGTCTCGATCGGCTACTCGGCCTGCCACTGGTGCCACGTCATGGCGCACGAGTCCTTCGAGGACGAGGCCACCGCCGAGGTGGTCAACGCGCGCTTCGTGCCCGTGAAGGTCGACCGCGAGGAGCGCCCCGACGTCGACGCCGTCTACATGGAGGCCGTGCAGGCGCTCTCGGGCCACGGCGGCTGGCCGCTCACGGTGTTCACCATGCCCGACGGCCGGCCCTTCTTCGGCGGCACGTACTTCCCCAAGCGCGCGAGCCACGGCATGCCGGCCTTCACCGCTGTGCTCGCCGCGGTCGCCGACGCCTGGACGACGAGGCGCGAGGAGCTGGTCGCCCAGGCGGAGGAGCTGACCGGTGCCGTCGCCTCGCGCCTCGCGCCGCCGAAGGCGGATGACGCCGACGGCTCCGCCGCCGCCGGTCCGCCGCCGGCGTCCCTGCTCCTGCGCCAGGCCGTCGCCCGCTTCGCCGAGATGTACGACCCCGAGCACGGCGGCATCGGACGGGCGCCGAAGTTCCCCCAGGCCCCGATGCTCGAGCTGATGCTGCGGGCGGACCTCGCCGGCGTCGGCGTGCCGGGCGGCGTCGGCGTGCCGGGCGACGACGGCGCCCCGGCCGGCGGGTGGCGCGTGCTCGACATGGTCACGACGACGCTCGCCGCCATGGCGTCCGGCGGCATCTACGACCACCTCGGCGGCGGCTTCGCCCGGTACTCCGTCGACCGCGTCTGGCTGGTGCCGCACTTCGAGAAGATGCTCTACGACCAGGCCGCGCTCGCCGGCGTCTACCTCCACGCCTGGCAGCTCACCGGCGACGAGCGCTGGGCGCAGGTGCTCGACGAGACGCTCGGCTACGTGCTTCGCGACCTGGCCGACCCCGGCGGGGGGATCCGCTCCTCCGAGGACGCCGACTCAGAGGGCGAGGAGGGCCGCTTCTACACCTGGACCCCCGCCGAGCTCGAGGCGGTGCTCGGTCCCGAGCGCGCCCGCCTCGCCGCCGACTGGTACGGCGTGACCGCCGAGGGCAACTTCGAGGGCCGCTCGATCCTGCACCGGCACGTCCGCGCCGACCTGCTGCGGCCGCCGGAGATCGAGGCCTGCCGCGAGGCGCTCTTCGAGGCGCGCTCGTCGCGGGTGCGCCCGGGCATCGACGACAAGGTGCTCACCGAGTGGAACGCGATGACGTGCTCGGTCCTCGCCGAGGCGGGCGCCGCGACCGGGCGGGCGGACTGGCGCGACGCCGCCGTGCGGATCGGCGAGTTCCTGCTCGCCTCGCTGCGGCGCCCCGACGGCCGCTGGCTCCGCTCCTGGCAGGCGGGCAGGGCGGCGCACCTGGCGGTGGCGGCCGACTACGCGTGGCTCGTCGACTGCTTCACGCGCCTCGGGGAGTCCACGGGCGAGCGACGCTGGACCGCGGAGGCGATCGCCGCCGCGAACGGCCTCATCGAGCTGTTCTCCGCCGAGGACGGTGGCTGGTACTCGACGGGCTCGGACGCGGAGCGCCTCGTCGTGCGCCCACGGGACACCTACGACGGGGTCACCCCCGCCGCCGGCTCGGTCGCGGCGAGCGCCCTCGCCCGGCTCGGAGCGCTCGCCGGCGACGAGGCGCTGGTCGAGCGGGCGCGCCAGAGCGTCGCCGCGGCCGGCGCCGCGCTCTCGTCGTCACCGATCGCGTTCCCCCACCTCCTCGGCGCGGCCGTGCTGCTCGACGAGGGCCCCCTCGAGATCGTCGTCGCGGGCGACCGGCCCGACCTGGTCGCCTCGGCCCGCAGCCGCTTCCTCCCCGACGCCGTCCTCGCCTGGGGCGAGCCGACGCCTTCGCCGCTGTGGGAGGGCCGCAACGACGACCGCGCCTACGTGTGCCGCGCGGGGACGTGCCTCGCCCCCGTGGGCGAGCCGGCCGCGCTGCTCGCCGCGATCGACGAGGCGCGCGGCGACGGGCGCCGGCGGGCCGGCTCCACGACGGCCGGCCCGACAGCGCCCGATGTCCCGGCGCCGGGCGGCCCGGCGAGCAGATGAGCGGCTCGACGCGAGTCCGCACGCCCCGCAAGATCCGTCCGGGCACCCGGCCCGCCCTCGAGCCGGGCCGGCGGCTCACCTGCGCGGTGCTGGCGCCCGGGCCCGAGGAGTGGGTGGCCGTCGACCTCGCCACCGGGGCCTTCGTGCGCGTCCGCCCCGACGACACGGTCGCGCTGGCCGGCGGGCACCAGGCGCTCGACGTCGTCACGCTCGTCCTCGGCGAGGACGCGGACCCCCTCGACCCCTCGAGGCCGGAGGCCGTCGTGCCGGCCGGCCCCCCCGAGCAGGTCGGCCGGCTGGGCCGCCGCAAGGGGCGCCGACTGCTGAAGCGCCTCGCCGCCCCCGAGCGCCGCGGCCTGCCGGTCCTCGGCACCCGGGGCCCGTCGATCGCGTTCGCCGACCTCGACGGCATGGCGCCCTCGGTCATGGTCGTCGGCGTCACCGCGCGCACGATCGAGCTCCGCACGCGCGCCGACGGCGAGGCCGTCTTCGCGATCAGCTGGGCGGGGGTGGACTGGACGATCCCCGTGGCCGATCCGGGGGCACGCGCCGCGGCGCTCGGCGCGCCAGGTCCGCTTCGCGGCGCGGCGCTGTCGGCCGCGCTCGGCTTCAAGCCCGGGTTCCTCCTCGCCGGCCTCGGCCGCGTCCGGGACGGGCACGCGCCAAAGCTCGTCCTGGCAGTGCTGCCGAAGTAGGGCGCGGCCGAAGCAGGGCGCAGCCGAGGTGGGACGCCTTGGCGCGGCCCGGCGGGTCGGCGGCTAGCGGGGAAGCGTCGCCGCCGCGAGGTCCTCGGCCATGGCCCAGCCGAAGACGACGAGGCAGTCGCGCCGGCCCCGCTCGAGGGGCCCGAACAGCTCGACAAGCTCGGGGGGGGCCTCGCTCACCTTGCGCGGCGCGTAGTCCAGCATCCCGAACGCCCCGCCGTCGCCCTGCACGGTGAAGACGCGGTCGTCGAGCTGGCCCTCGACGGCGAAGCGCTTGGCGAGCCGCCGGCCCCACGCACGCTCCTCGCCCGTCGGCTTGTGCCCGGGCCGCGGGACGACGTCGTCGAGGCCGGCGTAGGCGCGCAGCGCCGCCGGGTCCTCCATCCTCGTGCCGACCAGGACGTCCTCGTCGGGGAAGGCGAGCACCGCGCGGCGGTAGAGATCGCGCATCACGGCCTTCAGCGCCTGCTCGGCCGACCCGGAACGGACGAAGGACGCGACCCCGATGAGCAGGCTCGGCGTTCCGCCGATGCGCTCCAGGGTGCTGAAGGCGAAGCCGCGGAGCTTGTCGGCCTCGCGAGCGTGGGTGACCAGGACCCACTCCTCGCGCTGCTTGGAGAGGAAGCCCACCTCGTAGCCGGACTCGCCGTCCGTGCACAGGTCGGCCATCTCAGCGAGCTCCGCGTCGCTGAGCGCCGTGCAGTCCTTCGTCGCGACGTCGATCACGTTGCCCTCGGCCCCTTCGGTGCTCGGTTACCTGCCGCCGAACGGTCCGGAATCCTCGCGCCGGGCCGCCCGTCGCCCCACCGCTCGCCAGGTCGGACGCCACGGCTCGCGCAGCAGCGGGAGCACAAAGCACGCCGCTCCGACGACGGGGGACACACGATTCTACGGGAACGCGCAACACCCCTGCCAAGCGCCCCTGCCGCGAGGGCGTCCAGGGCCGCTCGGAGCGCCCCGGGCCCTGCTCGAAGCGCCGGCGGACGAGGTGTCAGGGGGCGAGCGCGTTGGCCCCGAGCAGCTCCTTCAGCGCCCCGACGAACCCCCCGCGGGGGTCGACGTTGAACTCCGAGGGCAGGCGGAGGACCTTCGAGCCGAGCCGGAGATGCACCGGGACGGAGCCGGGATGCTCCACGACGAGCTCCCGCAGGCGCAGCACCACCGACTCGGTGAGCGAGTTGACCGGCACGCTCACCTCGATCGGCGTGTTGGCGTCGTCGGCGACCAGCACCGGCCGGGTGATCTCGTGGACGAGCAGCTTCGGCTGGTCGTCACGGCTGTCGAGCCGGCCCCGCACGCAGACGATGGCGTCCTCCTCGAGGCGGATGCCGTACTCGGCCATCGCCTTCGGGAAGACCATGACCTCGATCGCGGCCTCCAGGTCCTCCAGGACGAACTGGGCCATCAGCTCCCCGCGCCGCGTGTAGCGGCGCGACAGGGACGTGACGACGCCGCCGACGACCCGCACGCCGCCCCCCTCGCCGTAGCCGGCGGGGGCCCCGGCGGCGGCCGCGGCGGCCTGGTCGATGAGGTCGCGGATGGAGCCGTCGGTGTGGCGCCGGAGCGCCGACTCCATGCCGAGCAACGGATGGTCGCTCACGTAGAGGCCGAGCATCTCCTTCTCGCAGGCGAGCAGCTCGGCCTTGTCGAACTCGACGTCGGGGATCTCCCGGCGGGCCTCGTCGTAGGCGGAGCCGGTCCCGTCCTGCTCGGCGGCAGGGTCGCCGAGCAGCGAGAACAGGGTCGAGATCCCGAGCTCCTCCTCCCGACGGCGGGTGAGCACCCCGTCGATGACGTCCTCGAAGACGAGGCAGAGGCCCTTGCGGGGATGGCCGAGCGAGTCGAACGCCCCGGCCTTGGCGAGCGACTCGACCGTGCGCTTGTTGAGCACGCTCGGGTCGACGCGGCAGCAGAAGTCGTGGAAGTCGACGAACGGGCCGTTCTTCTCCCGCTCGGCGACGATGTGGGCGACGAGGCCCTCGCCGACGTTGCGGATGGCGGACAGGCCGAAGACGATCGAGTCGCCGGCGCCCGGCTCCGCGCTGTGCCGGGCGGTGAAGTTCGACGACGAGAGGTTCACGTCGGGGACGTGCACCTCGATGCCGAGGTTGCGGCACTCGGCGAGGTAGACCGCCGTCCTGTCCTTGTCGTCCTTCACCGAGGACAACAGCGCGGCCAGGTACTCGACCGGGTAGTTCGCCTTCAGCCAGGCGGTCTGGTAGGCGACGAGGCCGTAGCCGTAGGAGTGGGACTTGTTGAAGGCGTAGTCGGCGAAGGGCTCGATGATGTCGAACAGCTCGGTGCCGAGGCGCTCCTCGTAGCCCTGGGCGACGCAGCCGGCGACGAACTTCTCCCGTTCTGCGGCGATGAGCGAGCGGACCTTCTTCGAACAGGCCTTCCGGAGGTTGTCCGCCTCCTCCAGGGAGTAGCCGGCGAAGCGCTGCGCGACGCGCATCACCGACTCCTGGTAGAGCATCAGCCCGTAGGTGTCGCCGAGGATGCCCTCCAGGTCCGGGTGGAGGTAGGTGAGCTCCTTGCGCTTGTTCTTCAGCTCCGGGTAGTCCCGGTGCATGTTCGCGGCCATCGGGCCCGGCCGGTAGAGGGCGACGAGGGCCGCGACGTCGTCGAAGGACGTCGGCGCGAGGGAGCGCAGCGTGGCCCGCATCGCGCCGCCCTCCAGCTGGAAGACGCCGATCGACTCGGCGCGGCGCAGCATCTCGAACGTCTTCTCGTCGTCGAGCGCGATGTTGTCGATGTCGATGCGCGAGCCGCTCTGCTCCTCGATGAGATCGAGCGCCATCTCGATCACCGAGAGGTTCCTCAACCCGAGGAAGTCCATCTTCAAAAGGCCGAGCTCTTCGACCCCGTGCATCTCGTACTGCGTGACGATCGGCGCGTCGGTGGCGGCGGCGCCCGGCTCGGGCTTGCGCTGGATCGGCAGGTACTCCGTGAGCGGCTCGTGGGTGATGACGACCGCGGCGGCGTGGATGCCGTCCTGGCGGCGCAGGCCCTCCAGCCCCTTCGCGACGTCGATCACCTTCTTCGCGTCGGGCTCCGACTCGTACATCGCCCGCAGGTCGGCTGCGGCGACGAAGCCGTCGTCGTGGCCGTCCACGCGCTCCAGGCAGGCCGACAGGGGCGTGTCGCGCCCCATGACCAGCGGCGGCATGGCCTTCGCGATCTTGTCGCCGAGCGCGTAGGGGTAGCCGAGGACGCGCGCGGCGTCGCGCACGGCGGCACGCGCCTTGATCGTCGAGAAGGTGACGATCTGGGCGACCCGGTCCCACCCGTAGCGCTCCGTGGCGTAGCGGATCATCTCGCCCCGGAAGCGCTCGTCGAAGTCCATGTCGATGTCGGGCATCTGCTTGCGGCCCGGGTTCAAGAAGCGCTCGAACAGCAGGTCGTAGCGGATCGGGTCGAGGTCGACGATCCGCAGGCAGTAGGCGACGCAGCACCCCGCGGCGGAGCCGCGCCCCGGCCCGACCCGGATGCCGGAGCTGCGCGCGTAGTGGATGAGGTCCCACACGACGAGGAAGTACGCCGAGAAGCCCATCGAGGCGATAACGCCGAGCTCGTAGTCGATCCGCTCGGCCACCTCCTCCGGGAGCGGGGAGCCGTAGCGCTCGGCGGCGCCTTCCAGGGTGAGGTGGCGCAGGTACGCGGTCGCCGCCTCCTCGTAGGTCTCCCGGCGGAACTCCTCCGGGACGGGGTACTGCGGGAGGGTCGGCTTGCCGAGCTCGATCTCGACGTTGGCCCGCTCGGCGATCCACAGCGTGTTGTCGCAGGCCTCCGGGAGCTCGGCGAAGAGCTGGCGCATCTCGAGCGCGCTCTTCAGGTAGTGCTCCTCGCCCTGGAACTTGAAGCGCTTCGGGTCGTCGATCGTGGCGCCGGTCTGGACGCAGAGCAGCGCGTCGTGCGCCACCGCGTCCTCCCGCCGGCAGTAGTGGCTGTCGTTCGTCGCCACGAGCGGCGCGCCGATGGCGCGGGCGATCTCGACGAGCTGGGGGTTGGTCCGGTGCTGGTCCGCGATGCCGTGGTCCTGCAGCTCGACGAACAGGTGCTCGGGCCCGAAGATGTCCTGCAGGCGCCCGGCGAGCTTCTTCGCCTCCTCGAACTGCCCCCCGAGCAGCGCCTGGAGCACCACGCCGCCGAGGCAGCCGGTCGTGGCGATCAGTCCCTCGTGGTAGTGCTCGAGCAGCTCCCAGTCGCAGCGTGGCTTGTAGAAGTAGCCCTCCAGGTACGCCATGGAGGAGAGCTTCATGAGGTTGCGGTAGCCCTGGGTCGTCTCGGCGAGCAGGGTCAGGTGGTAGTAGAGCTTCTCGCCGCGCTCTCCCTCCCCGCCGGTGTCGTCGAGGCGCCCGCGGCGCACCGGGCGCTCGGTGCGCGAGTTCGCCGCCATGTACGCCTCGGTGCCGATGATCGGCGTGATGCCCCGGGCGCGGCACTCCTTGTAGAAGTCGAGGACGCCGTACATGTTGCCGTGGTCGGTGATCGCCAGAGCCGGCTGGCCGTCCGCCGCCGCGGCAGCGACGACGTCCTTGATCCGGGCGGCGCCGTCGAGCATGGAGTACTCGGTGTGCTGGTGCAGGTGGGCGAAGGACCGTCCCGACCCTGTCCCGCCAGCACCGGGCGACCCCGCCCCGGGTGCCGTCATCGGCCTGCCTCCACAGCTCGTCCACACGACTTGTCCACCGGCTGTGGACGACTTACAGGCGTGTGATTCGGCCTGAGGCGAGGATAGCGCGGGCCGGCTCGGCGATCAGGCGAGGATCAGAGGTAGGGCCCCGGCCTCGCCGCCGCGGCGTCGGGGGGGCTGCCGGCGGGGAGGCTGCTCCTGCGCATCTCCTCCAGCTGGGCGCGCGCCGCCATCTGCTGCGCGAACAGCGTCGCCTGGATCCCGTGGAACAGCCCCTCCAGCCAGCCGACGAGCTGCGCCTGGGCGATGCGCAGCTCGGCGTCGGACGGCTCCTCGGACTCGAACGGCAGCGCCAACCGGTCCAGCTCGTTGGCGAGGTCGGGCGAGAGGCCCTCGGCCAGCTCGCGCACCGAGCTCTCGTAGATCTCCTTCAGCCGGAGGCGGCTCGCGCGGTCGAGCGGCGCCTGGCGGACCTCGTCGAGCAGCTGCTTGATCATCGAGCCGATCCGCATCACCTTCGCCGGCCGCTCGACGGCCTCGCCCGAGGTGGCCGAGGCGGCGTCGCCGTCGGGGGCGCCGGCCGGGGGGAACATCGCCGCGGACTCGTCGCTGGACGTGACGATGACAAAGGGTGTGCCAATCTCGGGCTGCTGATCGGTCATGGTCTCATTCTCTCGCGGAAGGACGTGGCGCACCTGCCGGCGGCGGCCCGGGACCCGCCCACGTCAGCCGGACGCTGGATCCGCGGAGCCACCCAGGACAGGACCTACCCCGGAGGCGCCCGGGACGGAACCACGCGGGGTGCTCCCGGCGGGTGCTCCCGGGCGGACCGGTCGCAAAGAACGGGACTCCCTCGGCGCCCCGAAGGGCGCCGAGGGAGGCGCGCGGCGGCTAGGGGGGGAGCGCCGCTCAGGCGCGCGCGACGCGGCGGAGGTCCTCGAGGGACATCTCCGCAGTGGCGTCACCACCGCACTGGTCGCAGCGTGCGGTGTGTCGCCACGAACGGAGTAACCGCGTGCCCGAGGCATCGAGGAACACGACGAACGCGTCCGAGTCCGGGTGGAGCACGAGCCGGTCGTAGGAGCGCCACTCCGTCGCGACGGAGGACTCCATCCGAGGCCCTTTGAGCACACGGCAGAACCGCTTGTCCTTCGTGTCGAAGAGCCACGTGCTGTGGCACGACTCCAAGACGAGGAACTCCCGGCCCGACGGATCGGTGTTCGGCCCGAACAGATCGAGCACCGAGGCATCGGCTGCTCCGGAGGTCCTCCCGCCAGCCGCTGCGCCTACCAACTCTGCTTCCACAACATGATCATGCCCCCGGGGTGCGACGAGTCCTACGCGGCTGCATTGCAGTCGCGTGACGATATTCCGTGCCAGTTTTCCGGGCATCACCCTGGGCCTCCGGGCACTCTGCGCACGCCCGTGCGGGCTGCGTCGGGCGGGTCGCGTGGTCGTCCGCGCCGGTGACGACCGGCCAGCTCACGACCCTGGCCGGTCGGTTCCCTCGGTGTCCTGGCCGAGCTGCAGGCTCGTCGAGTTGATGCACCAGCGCTGTCCGGTCGGGGCCGGGCCGTCGTCGAACACGTGGCCGAGATGACCGCCGCAGCGCTTGCAGGTCACCTCGACGCGTCGCATGCCGTACGAGCGGTCCTCGTGGAGCGCCACCTTAGCGGGGTCGACCGGCTCGGTGAAGCTCGGCCAGCCGGAGCCCGAGTCGAACTGGACGTCGGCGTCGAACAGCTCGGCGCCGCAGGCCGCGCAGCGGAAGACCCCCGAGAACTCCGGGTGGGTGAAGCGCCCGGTGAAGGCCGGGTCGGTCCCCTTCTCGCGCAGCACGCGGTACTGCTCGGAGGTGAGGCGCTGGCGCCACTCCTGCTCGCTCACCTCGACCTGGTCGGGACCGGTCGGGCCACCTGAGGTGGGGTCGTTCGTGGTCACGGCCGCGACCCTACCGGCGCCCGGTCGCGTCGAGCGCGTCCGGCTCGAACGGCCCTGCGCCGACCAGCGCCTCGAGCAGCCGACCCTCGACCCCTTCGAGCGCCAGCGCCTCGACGACGCGACCTCGACGGTGCAGCGTCTCGGCGAGCTCCGAGAGCTCCGCGGCGAGATCGAGGCAGCAGCTGCGTTCGAGCTCGACGGCGCCGCCGGACGACGGCCGGACGGCGCCGGCGAGGCGCACCCGGACCGACGCGAGGCCCACCTCGGCGCCGCCGGACCGCTGCGCCGGCGGGACTGCCCGCCCGGGCATGGCGAGCTCGCCGGGTCGCGGCGCGGCACGAGAGGCGCCGGGACGCCCCCGGTTGGGCCGGGACCGACCGGGGCGCGCCGAGGTGCAGCGACACGGCGCGCCACGCCCCCGGTCGGGGCGCCCGTCGCGGTCGAGCCGGGCCAGCGCGTCCAGCGCCCCGAGCAGCCGTGCCACCTCGTCGGCGCCGAGCCGGGGCGCATGGACGAAGAGGCCGCCGGCGTCGCTTCGGGGAACGTCGGGCACGTCGCGACGCTCGTCGCGGCGCGTACCGTGCCGGCTACCGCCCCGTGGCCCTCACACGAGCGGCCAGGGGTACGGGCGGTCCTCCAGGTCGGGCTCGGGGAAGACCGGCTCCGCGAGGAGCAGCTCCGCCCGGCGCCACACCGCCGCGCACTCCTCGGGCACGAGCAGCTCGGCGAGCTCGTCGGCGGCCCCGGCGATCGCCGCCTCGCACGCGGCGACGACGTCGGCCGGCAGCTGTTCGCCAGCGAAGTCCCACATCACCGTCCTCAGCTTCGGCCGGGGATGGAAGCACAGCCCGTTGTCGATCCCCCAGATCTTCCCGTCGGCATCGAGCAGCAGGTGGCCGCCCTTGCGGTCCGCGTTGTTGACGAGCAGGTCGAAGCCGGCGATGCGGCGCAGCACGTGGTGGCGGGCCGGATCCTCCATCAGGCTGAAGTAGTGCTGGGAGTAGTCGGCGTCGACGAAGCGCTGGAGGGAGCCCTCGCCGTAGGGGGCCTCGGAGCGCAGCACGGTCTCGGGGACGACGTCGAGGCCGAGCGAGACCGACGCCACGTACGCCGCGACCTCCCGCCGGCACAGGCCCCCGGGGAAGTCCCACAGCTTCCGCTCGCCCTTCGCCGGCTTGTAGATCGCGCGGGCCCGCAGCTCGCACGAGCTGACCGTGACAAGGAAGGTCGCGTTCGAGCTCCACGGCATCCTGCCCTCGAGCTCCACCTCGCCCTCGGAGAGGAGGGCGAGCCACGCCTCGGCCGTCAGGTCAGGGGTGGCCGGTGACCGTTCGTCCTCGGGCACGCGTGCCCCCTCGGGTCGAGCGGAAAGCCGCAGAGCGGGCAGGGCGGTCGGCCGGCGTCGACGAGCCGGGCGCCGCGGATCGCGAGCGCCGCCGCCTGCTCGCGCCGCAGCGCCATGCGGGCCTCGTCGCCCGTCTCGTCCTCGCCGACGAGCTCCTCGGCGAGCAGCACGACGCGGTCGAGCGGGACGTCGTAGGCGACGGCGAGGGTCCCGATGACGAACGTGGGCTCCTCGAACGCCTCGAGCTCGAGCGCCTCCTCCTCGGGGAGGTGACCCGGCCGCGGCAGGTCCTGGAGCAGCTGGCCGAGGCGCTGGGAGAGCGCGCCGACGTGCTGCTTCTCGAGCTTCAGCGTCACGAGCGTCGTGCCCTCGCGCGCCTGCAGGAAGAACGCGCGCTGCCCGACGGGGCCCACCGTGCCGACCGTCACGCGCTCGGGCGAGCTCAGCTCGTAGTCGGTGCTCACGCGGCGCCGCTCCGCGCCGCCGTGCCGGCTCCCCCATCGGCTGAGGCGGCTCCGGTCCGGCGCCGGCGTCCGCGCGCCGACTGCCCGTCGGCGCCCGCCCCGAAGCCGAGCGCCATGAGGTCGCCCGTCGAGTTCACCGCGAGCACGACCGGCGATCCCGCGCCGTAGGCGACGACGCTCACCGAGCACGGCGAGATCACCGTGCGCTGGACGAGGTCGAGCGGCTGGCCGAGGGCGTCGCCGACGGCGATCTTGATCGGGTCGGCGTGGCTCACCGCGACCACGGTCTCGCCGGGGTGGTCCCGCACGAGCCGCTCGACGGTGGCGGCCATGCGCGCCTGGACCTCGGTGAAGGACTCGCCGCCGGGGAAGCGGAAGCCGCTCGGGTGACGCTGGACCGTCTCCCACTCCGGGCGCTTGCGCAACGAAGCGAGCTCCTCGCCGGTCCACTCGCCGAAGTCGCACTCGAACAGGCCCCGCTCGACGACGACGGCCAGCCCGAGATGGGCGGCGACCGCCTTGGCGGTCTCGCGGGCGCGCTCGAGCGGAGAGGCGTAGACGGCTCGCACGACGCCGAGCCCAGCGAGGCGCCTGCCGGCCCCGTCGGCCTCCTCGCGGCCGCGCTCGGACAGGTGCAGGCCGCGCGCCCGGCCCGGCAGGACCTTGCCGGTGGTCGGCGTCGTCCCGTGGCGGACGAAGCAGACGACCGTCGGCCGCGTCTTCACCTCTCGCGATCTCGGCACGTGACCCAACGTAGCGTGGCAAGCCGTGCCCCCCACCAGACGGGACAGCCGGTCGGCGGACCGCGATGGCCCCGCCGCGCCTGGGAACTCGGCCCGGCGTCTCGCTGCGCTTCGCGCCGAGATCGTGGGGTGCCACCGCTGCGAGCGGCTCGTCGCCTGGCGGGAGGGCGTGGCGGCGACGGGCAGGGCCGCGTACGCCGGCGAGCGCTACTGGGAGCGGCCGCTCCCGGGCTGGGGCGACCCGGCGGCCCGCCTCGTCGTCGTCGGGCTCGCGCCCGCGGCGCACGGCGGCAACCGGACGGGGCGCATGTTCACCGGCGACCGGACCGGCGACTTCCTCTTCGCCGCGCTCTTCAGGGCCGGCTTCGCCAACCAGCCCGAGAGCGTGTCCGCCGAGGACGGCCTCGAGCTGACCGGTGCCTACGTGACCGCCGCGGTCCGCTGCGCGCCCCCCGACAACCGGCCGGCGCCGGGCGAGCGGGACAACTGCGCGCCCTACCTCGCCGTGGAGCTGGACGCCCTCAAGCGGGCGCGCGTGCTGCTCGCGCTCGGCGCCTTCGCGCTCGACGCGCTGGCCCGCCAGCCTTCCGTGGCCGGCGCCGCGCGACGGCGGGGACGTCGGCCGAAGTTCGCCCACGGACTGGAGCTCGCGCTCGGCCCCGCGCCCGGAGGTGGGCCCGCCCGGACGCTGCTCTGCTCGTACCACCCGAGCCAGCGGAACGTCTTCACGGGGCTGTTGACCCCGGCGATGTTCGACGCGGTGCTGGCCCGGGCCCGCGAGCTCGGCGCCTGAGCGCCGGCCCGCCGCGCGCCCGGCTCAGCTCGCGACGACGGGGATCCGCCGGGGCGAGGCGTCCAGCGCCTCGGGCCAGCGGCGGCGGCTGACACGCGACAGCTTCTCGAGCAGCAGCACCGCGCCGGGGTCGTCGGCGATCGGCCTCGTCTCGATCGCGCCGGCGGCCGCCATCTCGGCGAGGAGGTCACGTCCCCGTGCGGTGCGCACGATGGTGAGCGTCCAGTCGGCGAAGGCCCCGATGCCCCCCGTCGAGATGTCGGCGTGCTCGGCCGCGAAGTCCGGGCACGCCTTGCAGCCCTCGCGCGTCCAGGCGTGCGCCTCCTTCAACGGCACCTCGTGATAGCCGCCGTCGCGCGTCCAGATCTGGAAGACGCCCTTGATGTTCATCTTGACCATCTCCTCGCGGGCGAGGCCGTAGCGCGCCTCGAACAGCTCCGGGAAGATGGCGTCGTCGAAGGTCTTCGAGCAGAGCAGGCCGATCGTGAGCGCGAAGCGCCGGGCGACCTTGCCGGCCTTTCGCGCCGACATCACCGCCGGCGCGGACGCCTGGCAGCTCATCCCGACGAGCGCGATCCGCTCGGCCCCGCCCTCGATCGCCTCGGCGTAGGCGAGCGGGTTGGCCGAGTAGGTGTAGCGGGAGCCCGCCGAGGCGAGCACCTCGTCGCGGGTGCGGGCCACGCCCGGCACCGCCTTCCAGCTCGCCGCGCCGCCCTCGAGGTAGGAGACGAGCGCCGCGTCGACGACGTCGTGCTCGAGGGCCCAGACGAGGAGCGCCGACACCAGCCCGCCGTCCTGGCCGGCGCCGTGGAGCTCCGGGTCGGTCGCCCGCGCCAGCAGCACGTCCTCGGCGACGCCGTAGACCTCGTCCTCGCCACGCGGTCGGCCGAAGAGGAAGCTGTCGATCTCCGGCTCCCAGGAGCGAAAGCGCGGGCACGCCCGGGTGCAGAGCGTGCAGCCCCGCTGGCCGTGGGTGCAGTCCGTCGGACCGCCGGCGTCCTCGACGTGGAAGGGCCGGTAGCGGCCGTTGGTGTCGTCGTAGCGGAGCACGTCGTAGGGGCAGGCGACGATGCAGCCGGCGCAGCCGGTGCAGAGCCCGGACGTGACGACCTCGGTGTACAGCTCGGCCCACTGGGGCTTCTCGGGAGGCATGCGGGCGACCTTACGCCTCGAGCGTGGCGAGCACCTTGGCCGCGTGGCCGTCGGCGCGCACGTGGTACCAGGCCTGCTCGAGCCTGCCGTCGGGCCCGACGAGGAACGTCGAGCGGATGACCCCGACGGCCGTGCGGCCGTACAGGGTCTTCTCGCCCCACGCGCCGTAGCGGGCCATGACCGAGTGGTCGGCGTCGGACAGCAGGCGCACGCTCAGGCCGTAGCGGTCGCGGAAGCGCCGGTGCGACTCGCCGCCGTCGGGCGAGATGCCGACGACCTCGACGTCGAGGCGTGAGAAGTCGTCCAGCAGCTCGTTGAACTGGCACGCCTCCTTGGTGCAGCCCGGCGTGTCGTCGGCCGGGTAGAAGTAGACGACGACTCGCCTGCCGGCGAGGTCGGCAAGCGCAACCTGCTCGCCGTCCTGGTCGGGGAGGCTGAAGGCCGGGGCCTCGTCACCCGCCGCGAGCTTGACCATGGCGTGCTCTCCTCCCGATGAGGTCGCGAAGACCCAGGGTACACACCGCAAGGTGCCGGATGACCGGGCCGCAGGTGGCAGACTCGAGAGAGTGAGCCAGAAAAGATGACCTCTAAACCCACCTTCGCGTCCCTCGGCGTGGCCCCGGCGCTCGTCTCCGAGCTGGCCTCGTCGGGCATCGAGACCCCCTTCGCGATCCAGGGCCTGACGATCGCCGACGCCCTCGCCGGCCGCGACGTCTGCGGCAAGGCGAAGACCGGGTCCGGCAAGACCCTCGCCTTCGGCCTGCCGATACTGATGCGCACGCCCGAGGCCGAGCCGAAGCGCCCGACCTCGCTCGTGCTGGTGCCGACACGCGAGCTGGCCGTCCAGGTCACCGAGGTGCTCGAGCCGCTCGGCAAGGCGATCGGTCGTCGCGTCGCCGCCATCTACGGCGGCGCCGACCTGGAACGCCAGGCGAAGCAGCTGGCGAAGGGCATCGACGTCGTGGTCGCGACGCCCGGCCGGCTGATCGACCTGCAGGACCGCAAGGCCGTCTCGCTCGCCGCCGTGTCGACCCTCGTGCTCGACGAGGCGGACCGCATGGCCGACATGGGCTTCATGCCCCAGGTCGAGTGGCTGCTCCGGCACATGACGGCCCCGCGCCAGACCCTGCTCTTCTCGGCGACGCTCGACTCGGCCGTCGACCAGCTCGTCAAGCGCTACCTGCGCGACCCGGTCTTCCACGAGGTCGCCTCGGCGCACCAGACGGTCGAAGCGATGGAGCACCGCTTTTTGAAGGTGCACCAGATGGACAAGGCCAAGGTCGCCGCCGCGATCGCGCGCGGCTCGGAGAAGGCGCTGGTGTTCGTCCGGACCAAGCGCGGCGCCGACCGCCTCGTCGACGACCTGAAGGCGAACGGCGTCCGGGCGGGCGCGATCCACGGCGACCTGCGCCAGGGCATGCGCGAGAAGGCCCTCGACGAGTTCACCGCCGGCAAGCTTCCTGCGCTCGTCGCCACGGACGTCGCGGCGCGCGGCCTCGACATCGAGGGCGTCGACGTGGTCGTGCACTACGACCCGCCGGAGGACCACAAGGCCTACCTCCACCGCTCGGGCCGGACGGCGAGGGCCGGTGAGAGCGGGATCGTCGTGACCCTGGTGCTGTGGGACCAGGAGCTGGCCGTCGAACGCCTCCAGCGCAGGCTCGGGCTGAACGTCCCGCTCGTCGAGGTGTTCTCGAACGACCCGCGCCTCGCCGAGCTGGCGGCGTGGAACCCCGCCGAGGCGGCAGCGCAGGGAGCGTCCTCCTGAGCGGCCGGCGGTACTTCCGCCAGCTCCTCGCGGGCAGGGACTTCGCCCTCGACGACGGCTTCGCCCGGGAGATGGCCAACTACGTCTACGCGATCGGCGACCGCGACACCGGCGAGGCCGTCCTGGTCGACCCCGCCTACGCCCCTGGCGAGCTCGTCGGCCTGCTCCGGGCCGACGGCCTCTCGCTCGCCGGGGTCCTGCTCACCCACTACCACGCCGACCACGCCGGCGGGCACCTCGGGTCGTGGGAGATCGCCGGCATCGCCGCGTTGCTCGAGCACGCCGACGTCCCCGTCCACGTGCAGCGCGACGAGCTTGCGTGGGTCACGGCGACCACCGGGGTCGGCGCGGACTCGCTCCTCGCCCACGGGCCCGGCGACACCGTCGCCGTCGGGGGCGTGACGATCACGCTCGTGCACACGCCGGGCCATACGCCCGGCAGCCAGTGCCTCCTCGTCGACGGCACCCTCGTCACCGGCGACACGCTGTTCCTCCACGGCTGCGGGCGGACGGACCTCCCCGGCGGCGACCCGGCCGCCCTGTACGACAGCCTCATCCACCGCCTGGCGCCGCTGCCGGGCGAGACGGTCGTCTTCCCGGGCCACGCCTACGCCCCTGAGCCGAGCGCCCCCCTGGGGGTGCTACGCGCGGAGAACCCCGTGCTCGCCCCGCTCGACGAGGCGGCGTGGCTCGTGCGCTACGGCGCCTGAGCGACCAGGCGGGCGAGAGCCTTCTCCAGTCGGTCCAGCGCCTCGGCCAGCAGGGGTCGGGGCGTGGCGAAGTTGAGCCGTGCGTGGCCCCGCCCCGCCGGCCCGAACGACGCGCCGGGCTGCAGTGCGACGCCGGCCTCGCGTTGCAGCACCGCTGCCGGGTCGTCGCCGAGCCCGGCGCCGCGCAGGTCGAGCCAGGCGAGATAGGTCCCCTCCGGCGGGACGTGGGCCACCCCCGGCCAGCCGGCCACGCGCTCGGCCACCAACGCCCGCTGACGCGCGAGGTAGCCGATCAGCTCCTCCAGCCAGCTCCCGCCCGACTGGTAGGCGGCGAGGGTCGCGAGCAGGCCGAGCGCGCTCGGGCCGCCGCGCAGGTGCGGGGGGAAGGCGGCGAAGCGCTGCCGCAGCGCCGGTGAGCCGAAGACGGCGGCCGCGCAACCGAGCCCGGCGAGGTTGAAGGCCTTCGACGCGGAGGTGAGGGTGACCGTCCGCCGCGCGATCTCCGTGCCGAGCGCGGCGAGCGCCGAGTGCGCGGCCCCCGGCAGGGTCAGGTCGGCGTGGATCTCGTCCGAGATGACGACGAGGTCGTGCTCGCAGGCGATCAGCGCCAGCGCCTCCAGCTCGTCGGGCCGAAGGACGCGACCGGTCGGGTTGTGGGGGTTGCAGAGCAGGAGGCAGCGCACGCCCTCCGTGACCACCAGCCGGTCGAGCGCCGCGGCGTCGAAGCGGTAGCCGCCCGCTGACGGCTCCAGGTCGAAGGTGACGAGGCGCCGGCCCGTCTCGCGCACCGAGGAGAAGAACGGCGGGTAGGCAGGGCTGAGGAACAGCACCGCGTCCGCCGGCTCGGTGAGCGTCATCAGCGCGGCGCAGATCCCCTGGACGACGTCGAAGGTGAGCAGCACGTCCTCGGCCGATGCCGGCATCGCGTAGCGGCAGCGCAGCCGGTCGGCGAAGGCGGCACGCACCTCGGCCCGCAGTCGCTCGGCCGGGTAGCCGAGGTCGTCGGTCGCGACGGCCCACCCGAGCGCCTCGTGCACCGCCGGCGCGACGGGGAAGTCCATGTCGGCGACCCACGCCGCGAGCACCGTGCCCCCGTCGCGGGACCACTTCTCACCCCGCCGCCGGGAGAGCTCCGCCCTGCCGTAGCGCTCGAAGTCGTGCACCGGTCCTCCCGCGCCGGCCACGAGCCGGGCCCTCCCGGCCGACGCTACCGGCCTGCGTCCCGGCCCCACCAGCGGGCCGCGGCACCGTCGGCTGTGCAGCGAGGTGAAGCGTCGGTGACCAGGTGTGTGGCATCACCAATCTCCCGTCTCCCGGGTCGACGCCGCGCTCCCGGGAGTGTCCGACTGCGGCATGCGTGGCGTCTCGGGCCACGGCGACGCCAGCGACGAGCGGCTGCCGATCAGCGAGATCCCGCAGTCGCGCCACGTCGTGCGCGTCGCCGAGCAGTGGTTCCCCACCACGGGCGGCCTCGACGCCGTGATGCCCGACGGCCAGGTCGTGACGCGCGACGGTCGCCTGATCCACCACGACGTCGCCCGCGTCCGCTCGCTCGCCGAGGAGTCCCGCGAGCAGCTGATGGCCGGGCCGGCGTGTCCGACCCGGGCCTGTGGCGGCCGGCTGCCGACGAGAACAAGGGGGCCCCGAGCACTTCGGGGCGTCGGTCGCCGGCCGCGCCCCCGGTCAGAGCCGGGCGGGACGCGCGCCCGTGACGCGCGGGTCGCCTAGTAGGAGGCGGGAAGGAGCCCGGCGCCGATCGGAGCGTCGAGGGTGAACTGCAGGGCGAGGCGGCTCGCGATCCTCGGCGCGAGGACCCGAGCCGCCAGCTCCTTGTGGGCCGGGTGGTCGAGGTAGGCGTTGAGGTCGTCGGGCGTCGCCACGAGCGCGAGGACCGCGAAGTCGCCGTTGCCCTCCCTCAGGCCGAGGTCGGCGCCGAAGTGGTAGTCGAGGATCTCCGGCACCTTCGGCCGGAAGGCGGCGAGCTCCTCCTCGACCGCTGCGACGTCGTCCGGCGTCACGTCGTCGTTCCAGCGGAAGACCGCCAGGTGGAGGATCATCGCTCTCGCCTAGCCCCGGGCCACCCGGCCGCCGTCGGCGACCGGAGTCGTGCCGGTGACGAGGCGGCCGGTCTCGGCGCAGGACGCCATCCCGATGCGCTGTGCCACGTCATCCGCCCTGCGGAGTCGAAACCCATCCTCCCCCTCGCTTGCACCGGGCGATCGGCCCTGCGCGTCCGGACGACTAATCGAGACCCCTGCGCACCGCCGTGACGACGGTCTCCGCCGACGGGATCGTCGCGTCCTCGAGCGAGTCGGCGGCCGGTAGGGGGACGTGCGGCGTCGTGATGCGCCGGATCGGCGCGTCGAGGTCGTAGAAGCACTCCTCACCGATGATCGAGGCCACCTCGGCGCCCCAGCCGCACAGGCGGGGGTTCTCCTCCACCGTGAACAGCCGCGCCGTCTTGGCGACGGACCTCGCGATCGTCGTGACGTCGAGCGGGACGAGCGAGCGCACGTCGATGACCTCGGCCTCGATCCCCTCGGCGGCGAGCTGCTCCGCGGCGTCGAGCGCGCGGTGGACCATCGTCCCGAGCGCAATCAGGGTCACGTGGCGGCCCTCCCGGCGGACCACGGCCGAGCCGAGCCGGTCGACGTGCTCGGTGTCGGGCACCTCGCCCTTCGTCGGGTAGAGCGCCTTCTCCTCGAGGAACATCACCGGGTCGTCGTCGCGGATCGCGGCCGCCAGCAGCCCGACGACGTCGGCGGGCGTGGAGGGGACGACGACCTTCAGCCCCGGCACGGCCATCAGCCAGTTCTCCACCGACTGGGAGTGCTGCGCCCCGAAGCGCAGCCCCCCGCCGTTGCCGAATCGGATGACGAGAGGGAGGGTGACCTGGCCGTTCGTCATGTAGCGGGCCTTCGCGATCTGGTTCACGACGAGGTCGTGGCAGACCGAGAGGAAGTCGGCGAACATCAGCTCGGCGACCGGCCGGAGCCCGGTCATCGCCGCGCCCATGGCCGCGCCGATGATCGCCTGCTCGGAGATCGGCGTGTCCCGGACGCGCCGGGGACCGAACTGGTCGAGCAGCCCGACCGTGGCCTTGAAGACGCCGCCCGCGGCGCCGATGTCCTCGCCGATCATCACGACGGACTCGTCGCGCGCCATCTCCTGGGCCAGGCCGGCCGCGACGGCCTCCCGATAGGTCAGCTCCGCCATCTCGCACCTCCGTCAGCGAACACGTCCCGCTCGACCGAGGCGGGATCTGCGAGCGGCGAGGCCTTGGCGGCCTCGCGGGCCTCGTCGACCTCGGCACGCGCGCCGGCCTCGATGGCGTCGAGCGTGCCCGGGTCGACACCGAGCTCTTCGAGGCGCGCCCGGTAGCGGGGGATCGGATCGCGCGCCAGCCAGGTCTGCACCTCCTCCTCCGGACGGTACTTGCCGGGATCGGCACGCGAGTGACCGCCGTGGCGGTAGGTCAGGGCCTCGACGAGCGTCGGCGCCTCACCGGCGCGGGCCCGGGCGACGGCGCCCGCCGCGGCGGCGTAGACGGCGTCGGCGTCGTTGCCGTCGACGAGGACCGGCGCCAGGCCGTACGCGCTGGCGCGGTCGGCCGCCGGGTGGGCGACGGCGGTCACCTCGGCGATCGGGGTGTACTCCATGTAGAGGTTGTTCTCGCAGACGAACAGCACCGGGAGCTTCCACACGGCGGCGAGGTTGAGCGCCTCGTGGAACGCCCCGATGTTCGTCGCGCCGTCGCCGAAGAAGGCCACCGCGACCTGGTCCGTCCCGCGGTACCTCGCCGACCAGGCGGCGCCGTTGGCGATCGGCAGGTGGGCGCCGACGATGGCGTAGGAGCCCATGAAGTTGTGCTCGGCGCTCGTCAGGTGCATGGAGCCGCCCTTGCCCGCCATCAGGCCGTTCTGGCGCCCGAGCAGCTCGCCGAGGACGGCCGTCATCGAGGCGCCGCGCAAGATGGCGTGCGCGTGGCCGCGGTAGGTGGCGAAGACGTAGTCGTCGGGCCGCAGCGCCGCAGCGACCCCGGCCGCGACCGCCTCCTCGCCGATGGCGAGGTGGCTGGTCCCCTTCACCAGGTTCTGGAGGAACAGGACGTACGCCTCGTTCTCGAAGTACCGGACCCTGAGCATCGCCCGGTAGAGGGCCAGGCGAGCCGCCGGGTCGAGCGCCGCGCCGCCGGTGTCCGGGGCGTCGACGACGCCGAGCGCGCCGCCCGCCTCAGCGCGCGTTTCCGACACGACCTGCCCCGGCCTCCCCGCCCATCATCGGAAGGTTCCTAGCGGCCCGCCGCCCCGCACGTCAACTGCTAGGGGACAGGCCACGGACCTGCCCGAGCGCCGGGGTGCCGGCCATGCGCCCGGACCGCCACCTCGAGGTCCGGGGCTCGCGGGCGCGGCGCTCGACGACGACACGGACGACGCCGTCGTCGGCGAGGATGCACATGGACCAGGACGTCTACCCCTGGCACCAGCCGGGCGAGCGCCGCGTCGTCGTCACGACGCACCCGAGCCGCACGACGGCGATCGGCTCACCTCCCCGAGACCGCCGGCCCACGTGGGGCCCGGCGGTCAGCCGAGGACCTTGGCGACGGCCTGCTCCAGCACGCCGAGGCCCTCGTCGAGCAGCGCGTCGTCGATGACGAGGGGTGGCAGGAGCCGGATGACGTTGCCGTAGGTGCCGCAGGTGAGGACGACCACGCCCTCGCCGTGGCAGGTCTTCGCCACCGCCTGCGTCGCCGCCGGGTCGGGCAGGGTCGTGCCCGGCTCGACGAACTCGACGGCGAGCATCGCCCCCCGGCCGCGCACGTCCCCGATCCCCCGGTACGACCGCTGCAGGGCCTCGAGGCGCGGCACGACGGCGGCACCGATGCGACGGGCCGCGCCCGGCAGCTCGAGGCGGCGCATCGTCTCGATCGAGGCCAGCGCGGCGGCGCACGCCACGGGGTTGCCCCCGTAGGTGCCGCCGAGGCCACCTGCGTGGACGGCCGCCATCAGCTCGGCCCGGCCGGTCAACCCGGCGAGCGGCATCCCGCCGGCGATCCCCTTCGCCGTGGAGACCAGGTCCGGCACCACCCCCTCGTGCTCGCAGGCGAACCAGTCGCCGGTGCGGCAGAAGCCGGTCTGGATCTCGTCGGCCACGAAGAGCACCCCGTTGTCCCGGCACCACGCGGCGAGGGCGGGGAGGAACCCGGGAGCGGGCACGACGAAGCCGCCCTCGCCCTGGATCGGCTCGATGAGCACGCACGCCAGGTTGGCGGCGCCGACCTGCACGGCGAGCTGGTCGATCGCCCGCTCCGCGGCCTGCTCGCCGCTCATGCCCTCCGGGTCCCTGAACGGGTAGGACATCGGCACGCGGTAGACCTCGGGCGCGAACGGGCCGAAGCGGTGCTTGTACGGCATGCTCTTCGCCGTCAGCGCCATCGTGAGGTTCGTCCGCCCGTGGTAGGCGTGGTCGAAGACGGCGACGGCCTGGCGGCCGGTCGCGTGGCGCGCCACCTTGACGGCGTTCTCGACCGCCTCGGCGCCCGAGTTGAACAGCGCCGAGCTCTTGGCGTGGCCGCCGGGTGTGAGGGCGTTCAGCTGCTCGCAGACCCCGACGTAGCCCTCGTAGGGAGCGACCATGAAGCACGTGTGGGTGAAGCGGGCGACCTGCTCACTCACCGCCGCGACCACCGCGGGCACGGCGTGGCCGATGCCCGTCACCGCGATGCCCGACCCGAGGTCGATCAGCGAGTTGCCGTCGACGTCGCGCAGGATCGCCCCCGAGGCCTCCGCGATATAGACGGGGAGGGTGCTGCTCACCCCCGGCGCGACCGCCCCGGTCCGCCGGGCCTGCAGCTCGCGCGAGCGCGGACCGGGCACCTCGGTCACCATGCGGCGTGCCTGCGCGATCCCGCCCGCGGCCCCCTCGTCGACTGGCGTCTTCGTCACGGCGCTCCCTCCGCTCTCCAAGAGACGACGCGTCCCGTCCCCATCGTCCTCCACCCTCGCGCCTCGCGCCAGGGCCCGGGGCCGACCGGGATCGCGCCGGGCGACGCCCGGTCCTGGTCGACCGGCCGAGCGCGCCCGCCATCTACGGTGGACCGTCCCGCGGCACGCGGCCCGGCGCGGGGCCTCGGGGGACGACGGGCGGGCCGGCGCGAGGGGGTGGCGGTGAGGGGAGCGGCATCGGCCGCGCCGGCACGGCGCGGCGAGCGGGCGACGGTCGCGGCCGTCTGCCTCGGCACGTTCCTGGCGGTGACGAACGTCTCGGTCGTCAACGTGGCGCTGCCGTCGATCGGGACCGCGCTGCACGCCTCCTTCGGCGACCTGCAGTGGGTCGTCGACGCGTACGCCCTCGCGATGTCCGCCTGCCTGCTGGTCGCCGGCTCGCTCTCCGACCGGCTCGGCCGGCGGCGCGTCTTCCTCTACGGCCTGGTCGTCCTCGCCGCGGCCTCGCTGGTGTGCGCGCTCGCGAGGTCGGTGGCGGTGCTCGAGCTCGCGCGAGCCGTACAGGGCGCCGGCGGCGCGATCCTCTCTGCCAACTCCTACTCGCTGCTCGTGACCAACGTCTCCGGCCCCCGCCGGCCCGTCGCCTTCGGCCTGCTCGGCGCGACGTCAGGGGTGTCGGTCGCGAGCAGCCTGCTCGGGGGGGTCCTCACCGATCTCGGCGGGTGGCGGTGGGTCTTCTACGTCGACCTGCCGCTGGCCGCGGTCTGCCTCGCGCTCGCGATTCTCATGCCCGAGACGCGCGGCCACGACCACCCCGTCGACTGGGTCGGTGCCCTGCTGATCGGCGGCTCCCTCTTCTGCGTCGTGCTGGCGCTCGTGCGGGCCGACGACGACGGCTGGGCGAGCGGCGTCGTCGTCGGGCTCCTCGTCGGCGGTGCGGCGCTCGCCCTGGCGCTCACGGCGTGGGAGCTGCGCACGCGGGCGCCGCTCCTCGACCTGCGCCTCTTCGCCAACCCCGCGTGCGCCGGCGTCTCGCTCGTCGCGTTCCTCTCGGCGATGTGCATGTTCGGCACGCTGCTCTACATCGCGATCTACCTGCAACAGGGGCTCGGCTACGGCCCGCTCGCCACCGGGCTGCGCTTCCTCCCGGTCGTCGTCCCGGCGACCGTCCTCTCCCCCGTCACCGGCCGGGCGCTCCGCTCGCTCTCCCCGCACGTGCCGCTCGCGCTCGGCGCCGCTCTCATCGGCGCCGGCTTCCTCCTCATGGCCCGCGTGGCGCCCGCGTCGGGCTGGGAGTCGATCGTTCCCGGCCTGGTCGTCGCCGGGGTCGGGCTCGGCCTGCTCAACCCGTCGCTCTCGACGGCCTCGATCGCGGTGGCACCGAGGTGGCGGAGCGGCATGGCCTCGGGCACGAACAACACCTTCCGCCAGGTGGGGGTCACGACCGGGATCGCCCTGTTCGGCACGCTCCTCGTCGGGCGCGTCGGGGACCGGCTGAGCGGCTCGCTCGCCGGCAGCCTCGGGGAGGGCGCGGCCGGGCGCCTGGCACGCGCCCTCGTCGCCGACGGGGTCGACAGCGCGGTGGCGGGAGCGCCGGCGGCCGGGCGCCGAGCGCTCGCCGTCGCCGGGAGGGTCGCGCTGGTGAGCTCGGTCGGCGACGTCTTCCTGTTCGCGGGAGCGGTGGCGCTGCTCGGCGCCCTTGTCGCCGCCGTCCTCGTCCGCCCGGCGGGCCTGGCCGTGCACGAGGCGCCCGAGCGGGACGGCCACGCCGCCCCCGGGCTCGCCCATGCGCCCCGGGCGACCGGTTCGACCGGCCGCTGACCGGCCGCCGGTGGGCCCGGGATCAGCCCTCGGCGCGCACCGCCGGCGCGCCCGGTCGGCGCGCGAGCAGCTTCGTGGCGGTCGCGAGCACGGCCAGCGTCACGGCCGCGGCGAAGACGGCCGTCTCCGCCCGGGTGCTCACGTACTGGCCGGCGATGCCGAGGATGACGATCGGCACGGACAGGCCGATGTAGCTGGCGAGGAAGAGCCCGGCGAGCACCTCCGCCCGGGCGTGGTGGGGGGCGAGGCCCATCGAGGTGGCCAGCACGCCCTTGAACACGAGCCCGGCGCCGGCGCCGGTCACGATGCCGCCGACGACGAAGGCCGGCAGGTCGGCGAACCACGTCGCCGCCGACAGGACGCCGAGGCCGATCGGGAGCAGGGCGATGCCGACCGCGAGGGTCGACCGCACGCCGAGGCGCAGCAGCGCGATCTGCGCCGTGGCGGCGGCGGCGAAGACGCCGAAGGCGACGGCGCCCGCCACGGCGTGGGAGGAGTCGTGCAAGGTGCCGGCGAGGAAGGCCGGCGCGAGCGAGGTGAACAGGCCGAGCACGGCGAAGGTCACGAGACCGCCGATCGCCGCCGCGGCGAACTGCCCGCGCACCTCGCGCGGCACCGCGATGCGCTGGGGCCGGTACGCAACGGGCTCGGGCGGGAGGGCCGCCGTCTCCGGCGCGAGCGCCACGGCCGCCACCCCCGCGAGGAGGAGTCCTTCGAAGACCAGGTACGGCACGAGGAGCGGATGCCCCGCGTACTGCGCGAGGAGGCCGGAGACGAGCGGGCCGAGCCCGATGCCCCCGAGGTTCGCCGCCACGGCTACCAGCTGGGCGCGGCGCGGCGAGCGGTCGGGGCGGTGACGCGCGTGGAGCTCGCCGAGGTGCGCGGTCGCCGTGCCGGTGACCATGCCGACGGCGACCCCGGACAGGATGCGGGCGATGACGAGCGAGGGCACGCTCTGCCAGACGATGAAGATCACGCCCGAGGCCATCGAGGCGACGATCGCGGGGAGGAGCACCCGGCGGCGGCCGACCCAGTCCGAGACGTGGCCGAGCAGGAAGAGGCTCCCGATGACGCCGAGCGCGTAGGCGGCGTAGATCAGCGTGCTCGTGAGGCTCGAGAAGTGGTCGCGCCGGGCGTAGAGCACGTAGAGCGGGGTCGGCACGGCCGAGAAGGCCATCAGCACCGCGAAGGCGTAAGCGACCATCCAAAAGCCGGTGCGATGTGAGACGCGGCCGCCGAACCGCGCCACGACGGAGCGCTCGGGCGCGGTGGACTCGGGGATCGGCAGGCGGAGCTGCTGGGTGGACATCGGGACCTCCTGACGAGGGACGTCCCGACCAACATCGCCGCGAATGATTAATATT
>Ga0209415_10002953_pt1 | contig 31798 bp, 28 predicted proteins | sample PeaSoiSIISIP2007_FD_187696 | JGI IMG/M metagenome (GOLD analysis project Ga0209415, IMG submission 187696) | Peat soil microbial communities from Weissenstadt, Germany - SII-SIP-2007 (SPAdes) (version 2) | ecosystem: Environmental > Terrestrial > Soil > Wetlands > Peat | place: Germany... | reverse complement strand
CAACTTGCCCGCCTTCCACCATTTCCATGCCGCTTGGTAGGTAATGCCCTGCTGTTTTGCCCATACGCTCAGCTTCATGAGAACAGTATAGCATAGGATACTATATTATACAAGATTAATATGAAAAGTATTCAACCCTCACGGGGTTGCAAAAGCTATCGCCGGATCGCCGACGTGGAAATCAACAAGGGAGGCGCAAATTATTGTAGGCCTTCTCGAAAACATGATTTTTTTTCCGCTCTTCTGCAGGGGTGGGCAGATATTTCGCCTGAGGTGGGAATAGCTCTTCTCTTAAAAAAAGGGGGAAGTCAGTGATGTTCTAATGATAGCATCCCCCATCCGGGGCATCCGTGCTTTTTTTTATTACTTACTTGGTCTCGTCTTCTGTCTCTTTGGACAAACGCGCAGGATCGAATGGCTGCAGTGTGGCACTAAAACTTGCGATACCGGCAGGCGGCTCAAGGTAACGAATCTCGAAGGTCACCTTGTCCTTTGGCGGGATGACTGTTCCCTGCTCCTGAAGAGCATTTGCTTTCATTTCTTGGACACTTGCTCCGCGTTTGGCGAGAATGGCGTAATCACTCCGTGAATAAAGCTGTTTTCCGTTCAACAGTTTCATTTTGTTTATCACTGTTCCCTTTGCATCGTAGACGTCTACGACAACCAACCATGCCGGCTGCGGCTTGTCTGTTGAATTTTCAACGACCCCTGATATGAGCAGGTCACCATTCGGCTCCACAGACCCGGCTGCATTCGTGATACGCAGACCTTCCATCGAGATCATATGCGCCGCGGAACCATTGAATGACGGTCCCGGTGACCGCAGGAACATATATGCGCCGAAACCGACCAAGACCAGAATAATGGCCGCGACTCCCATGATCATTGCCCTGTTGCCGGACCGGCGCGATTCGGTCGGTGACGCTCCTATGACGGGAGAGGATGCTTGTGACGGGCGCTGTGAAGATTCTTTCTTTAATGCCTGCGCAGCGGGAACAACCGGTTTGGGCGGACGCACCGGTTGTGGCCCGGTCTGGTACGGGGGAGTATTTTGAGCAGGTTGATGCCTTCCGCTGGGAATTGCAGCCGTTTTCGGCTCCGACCGGATGTCCGGTTCAGCCACTGCTGCCGACATTACTGTAGCCTTTGTTTCTGGTTCTAGCTCTTGCTTACCCTGATCTGTTCCTGGCGTTTCGCTCGGCGAGGTACTCGCCGGTTCCCGTTCAGGCGCTGCAGCTGGCTCCACAGCCATTTCTGTTTTCGGTTCCTGTTGAGATTCCGGCTGTTGTTCCGGTTCCAGCTGAGCCCCTTCTGTTTTTTCGACCGCCAATGCGACAACAGGTTCCGGTTCAGCTGCAGCAACCAGCTCTTTAACTGTCTCTGAATCCGGTTTTAACTGAAGCTCAGGCTTGTGCTCGGGCGCAGGTTGAACCGCATCAATGGCCTCGCCGCCCGCTGCAATCCCTGGTTCCGCCTCAGGTACTGCAACCTGCATAGTCAAAAAAGTATCTGTTTCCTGTTCCGGTTGAGGTTCAGGCTGTTGCTCAAAAGCATGATGAGCATCCTCTCCGACGGCTAAGGCTGGCGTCGTGCCCGGTTCCGGCTCAGGCATTTCAACTGTCATTGCCGTTGCCTTAGTTTCTGGTTCCGGTACAGGCATCTGCTCCTGTGCAGACTGGGGAATTTCGGACTTCTCGGTCTGGGATTCGGTCTGAGCAGGGGATTCCGGCTCACTCTCCGGAAGCGGCGCAGCCTGAGAGGCAGGTTCTTCAAAGGGGGAACGATCTACCGCGGCTGGTTCTTTTTTTTCATCGAAGAAATCAGGAATTGGAGACTTCAAAAAATCCTCACCAGCTGTTGCTTCCATGGTCGGCTCAGTGGCCGCTGTTTCCGCGGCCATACGTGCTGGTGTTGTTGCAGCCTCACCGGTTTGCTCCACTATCAGTCCAATTTCAGATGTTGCCTGCCTGGACTTCTCTTCGAACAGATCTAGCACGGAGACAGCGGATTTAGATAGAGTATAGGTAGAAAAATCCTCTATAGTGATTCTCACATATACGCCGCAGCGTGTGCAAACGAACTTGATGCCTTTGCCACTGATCTTATCATCGGAGACACGGAAAAGCTTATGACAATTTCCACACCGGACTTCCATCCTGCGCTGCCTCCTTGAGAAATAACTCTATCGAATTACGATATCAAGTCCTGAAGCGATCCATAGATGCTTATTGCCGTACCCCGTATCTCGCACCCGGATGAGGGAGGGCTTCTCCCTCGTTTGTGCTATTGTAATATATTTTTAAAAAATTATCTACTTCTCTGAAGTATTTTTTTCACCCTCATCCCCTGCGGGGAGATCCTTCTTATCCCCGGGAATGCGATATTCGTCGGAAGCCCATTTCCCCAAATCCATGAGTCTGCAGCGTTCCGAACAGAAAGGGCGAAATGGATTGTTTTCCCAAGCGGCTTTTTTCTTACATATTGGGCAGTTCGTAAGTCTTTTCTCCATCGATTGTGCCTGTCCTCCCGTCTATTCGTTTCGTCCACCTATTTAAACATCTAAACGATTGGAATTTCATCCCATTCGTCAACATAGGGTATCGGTGAGGCCCGATACACAGCCTGGTTAGAAGCATTGTCCAACGCCTTGGAGCCGTAACTTTAACACCGCGTTTTCCTTGCCCTCCGTGGGAGTGTTACACTAAAATCTGGCCGTTAATCCTGCATAAACTTCCGTTGGAGGCATAGGATATTCTGCGATTACCTCATATGATCGGTTTGTGAGGTTCTTAATCCCTACAAAGAGGTCTGTTTTTAGGTACGATCCGAAGGTAAGCGGTTGTAATATCTTTGCATCCACGACTACGTAATGTGCCGATGGATTTGGTGTAGGAGCAGGTTGCAGGTAGTTTCTCACATAGCGTTCTTCTATATATAGGTTCGTTTTGGTCGGAAACGTCATGTTTACATGGCTCTTAAGCTGTTCTGCGGGAACGCCGGGGACATAGCCTCCTGTATCTACATCCTTGGGGTTCATGTACGTGTAGTTCACTGCCCAAGTAAGAGCATTAAAAAACGTGAATTTAGCCTCTGCTTCGTACCCCGAGATGTGAGCGTCACCGACGTTTACGGGACTGTATATGAATGTGACCGGATCTGGTACCCAGACTATCAAGTCCGTGACATGACGATCAAAAACTGTAAATTTGAGCATCCGCCCCAACCCAAGCGACTGCTCTACCCCTCCTTCATATTCCACGGAGTTCTCTGGCTTAAGGTTTGGATTGCCTTGTTCAAAACCATCAAAGGCCCAATAAAGATCTTCCAACGTCGGCGCCGCGAAGGCATTCCCGATAGAAGCCCTAAATGTCGTTCCTGTAGAAGCTATGAGATACCGAGCGCTGGCTTTAGGATCAAACTCGCCGCCATATACAGAATGGTCATCGTACCTGCCTCCCAGAACAAGAGTGAACGGCTGGCCAATCGTAATCTCGTCCTCAATATAACCTGCTACAAGTGATGCTGAATGTTCTCCTGCAATGGTGCTTTCGAGATGATCGCCCCTTGCCTCCGCGCCCAGGGTCAAGAGATTCCAGGAGGTGATAAGCCAGTTTGTCTGTAGCTCAACGCCATTCGAGGAGCTGATGTTACTGCTGTACGGAGGAAAATCAGGGTCGTTATAGAGGATCTTGTCCCTGTTATCATATACGCTTACGCGCATATCCAGTTCCTTTGAGAACTTCACCTTATAGGTAAGAGCCGTATTTACACAACGATCCCATTCACGCGCCAAAGGGCTCGGAAATGAGATGGGGCCCGGTACGCCTATCGCCTTTTCTACGTAGTTCGCCGTGGCCTCTATCGATGAATCCTTGGAGAAATCGTAACCGAGTTTCGCTCCCATTGTGGTCTTATCAAGGTCGCTGTTGATGCGATAGCCGCCGTCCCTTTCTTCGTTCACTGACAGACTATAATAAAAATTGTCGATACTGCTCGAATTGTCTCCGCCGAGAGTCCAGTATCCGTGGCTTCCGCCTGCGCCAGTGATGGTAGATTCCAGGCCGGTCGGTTTTTTGGTAATTATGTTCACCACACCGCCCAATGCATCCGCTCCATACAAAGCGGATGCAGGGCCGCGGACGATTTCGATTCTGTCAATTTTTTCGAGCGGAACGGGAAGATCTGACATATCAAAACCACCGGTACCTGCCGAATTTAACCGCATCCCATCCAACAACACCAAAACCTGGGTGGAGGTCGAGCCTCTGATGCTGATGCCAGTTACTGCTCCGGTCGGCCCGATGTCGTTTACTTGGACACCCGTGGTTCTTTCGATGATCTCTGCCGCAGTCGTTGCGCCGGATTCCCGAATTTCGTCAGCGGTAATAACCGTGACTGATTGTGTTATATCCTCTAAACCCTGTTCCGTCTTAGTGGCTGTAACAACGACCTCATTCAACTTCACCGTCGTCTCATCTGCTGATGCTGCATACGAGAACATTACTAAGAAACATAATCCCAAAACAAATACTGTAATACGACTTTTCATTATTTCATTCTCCTTCCTTCGAGGTTATGGATATGAAGAGGTCTCCTGGCTCAGGACTTCCTACTCGCCGGCCTTCCCAGATAAGCCGCCAATTGATTTAAGCTGTTGAGTCCGCTTAAACGACTTGAACGGCTGTATTCCAGTGGCATGCTCGGCTTTCGTTTCCATCACAGTTGCGCGACAGCAGGGGATTTGCACCCCATTCCGCTTCTTCATTTCCGTCAAAGAATTCCGTTTTCCGACTACACAACAACGACTATGTATATCCGGACCATTCCGGACTTACCGCGATCACCTCCTTTTTAAAAACGATTGGCACTGAGGGACCAAAATCATTGAATCAGACAAGAGGACTATTAATAATATTTTCAATGGACCTCATATCGATGTTCTTTTGGAGTATGGCCGCCCATTTTTCAAGAGCCTGGTCCCGTACCTGCGCATAATTGACCGTTGCGCTAATAGACTTGAACCCGCGCTTTTCCCTGAGTACGTTGATAAAATCCCTCCGGAACCGGTCATTATCGAATATGCCATGGAGATAGGTTCCCCATACTGTGCCCTTGGCGGAGCCATCCTTAATGTGTTCGGAGTCTGGGGCCCCAAGCCCTGAGCTTGCGGAAATCCGTTTCAACGTAAACAATCCGACATCGCCGGTCGTCCTGCCCATATGAATCTCATAGCCCTTCAGAATCTCATCGTTATTAAAGGCTAAACATTGAACTTTGAACTCTGATCCACGGTTCAAAACCGCCTCCGCCTGTGCTGTAACTTTGCTGTTTTCGAAAACAGTCTCCGTATCAAGCAGCCCCAATCCAACAACTTCTTTTTGATTGCTTTCGACGCCAAAGGGGTCAAATATTTTCTGCCCCAGCATCTGATACCCTCCGCACAACCCTACGACCATCGCGCCCTTCTCCGTGGCCCTTTTTACGCTTGCTGCAATGCCCGTTTCCCTAAGGAACTGGAGGTCATTGACGGTGTTTTTGGAACCGGGAATCATGACAACATCGGCGTTTTCAATATCCTCAGCGCGAAGTGAATAAATAACTTCCACATCCGGCTCATAGAGGAACGGGTCGAAATCGGTGAAATTCGCTATGTATCTCAGCCGCAGGATAACGATCTTTACCCTGTCCGGACGTCCGGCTTTCATGTTCAGCGAGTAACGCTCAAGAGGGATGCCGTCCTCCTCGTGCAGGCCCAGGTCGCCAAGATACGGAATTACGCCGAGCACAGGCCTGCCCGTTTTTTCGCAAATCATACGCAAGCCCGGTTCGAGGATGGCCATGTCTCCCCGAAATTTATTGATGATAAAGGCCCGGATGAAACGTGCATCTTCGTCAAGGAGGGCGACTGTTCCGAAAAGCGACGCAAAGACTCCGCCTTTATCGATGTCGCCCACGAGGATGACGGGGGCCTGGGCATAGCGGGCTACGCTCATGTTCACGACCTCGTCGTTGCTCAGATTGATCTCCGCCGGGCTTCCGGCGCCCTCAATTACAATCAGCTCGTACGTTTTCGACAACCGGTCAAAGGATTCCGTCACTGCCGGCCATGCCTCGTTCTTAAACGCATAATAGGAGGGGGCGTCCATGTTGGAATGGACCCTGCCGTGTATGATCACCTGGCAGCTCGCTTCGCTAGTGGCCTTGAGCAGGATGGGGTTCATATCAAATGTCGGTTCGACCCGGGCCGCTTCCGCTTGCAAGGCCTGGGCCCTGCCGATCTCACCGCCTTCCGTGGTGATAAAGGAGTTGAGTGCCATGTTCTGAGCTTTGAAAGGTGCAACTGCAACACCCGCATTCCGAAACAGCCTGCAGAGGCCTGCAACGATCAGGCTTTTGCCGACACCCGAACCGGTACCCTGTATCATAAGTGCTTTGGTCATAAATATTCCTTTACGAAGCTTTTTTAAAGAATTATATTGGCGTTGCCCCCTATAAATTATTCTCGAAGCTGATAAAGATGCCTTTATTCCCCGTTTTCCTGATCTCTACATCGACATCAAAGGCCTTTTTCAACATGTCCTTTGACAGGACATCCTCAGGCCTGCCGGAACCGATGAGGTTTCCCTCTTTAATCAAAATCACCTTTTCGAACTGAAGAGCGATGTTGATATCATGAAGTGCCATCACCACGGAGATGTTCTTTACTTCGCGCAATTTCATGAGCAGCTTTACCAGCTCAATCTGATACTTGATATCGAGGTTGGCCAGGGGTTCATCGAGGAGAAGGAGCCCCGCGCCCTGCAGCAGCGTCATGGCGATGAAGGTCCTCCTGCGTTCGCCGCCTGACAAGTCCGTGAGCCGTGCGTCAGCCTTATCAATCAGCCCGACCATTTCCAAAGCGTCATCGACGCTCATCGCAGGGGGAATATCGTAGGGATACAGCCCCATGCCAACCAGTTCTTTAACGAGGAACGGAACGCTGATATCTAGCGACTGGGGAAGATAGCTGATGAGCTTTGCGCGATCTCTGTTGTTCACGACGCTGAGGGCTTTTCCCCAAAGCAGGATGCTTCCTGCCGCAGGTTTCAGAATCCCGCTCGCCAGCTTCAGAATCGTCGATTTACCTGAGCCGTTCGAACCGAGTAGACCGATGAAATCCCCCTCCCCAATGGAAAACGACAGCTCTTCAATGAACGGCCTCTTCTTTTCATAAGAATAGCCTACCTCATTGAGTTCAAGGATAGCTGTCTTAGATGCTGAGGACATCTTTTCTCCTGAGTAGATACAAAAAATAGGGTGCACCGATGATGGCGGTAACCACGCCAGCGGGAAGTTCCATGGGAGGCAGCAGCGAGCGGCTGATCAGGTCGGCAATACAGAGAAGCGAACCTCCTCCGAGCGCGGAAGCGGGTATCAGCAACCTGTTGTCCGCACCGAGAAAAAACCGCATGATATGCGGAATGAGAAGACCAATAAAGCCGATCATACCTCCGAGCGAGACTGAGGCTGCGGTCAACAGTCCCACGGAAATGAAGAGAATTACCCGCTCACGCTGGGGCGAGAAACCCAGACTGTGAGCGAATTCATCACCAAGGATGAGCGCATTGAGTGCCTTTGCCCTTGTTACCGGGAGCAGAATCCCGGCAGCAACGAACGCCAGACCGTAAGGAATGCGGGACCATTCGGACATGGAGAGATCGCCGAAGATCCAGAGCATGGCGCGCCTGAGCCCTTCGTCGGTCGAGATGCTCATCATGAGCATTAACAGCGCTGAAAAAAGAAAGCTCAGCCCCACCCCTGCAAGAAGAAGCCTCTCCGGCCAAAGGCCACCTCTTTTCCAGCCCATAATGCCGACAAGACCGCCAGTGACAACAGCGCCCGTAAAGGCCAATACCGGAACGGTAACGGGTCCCAAAAAAGTGAACCCGCCGATGATGCCGAGTGCGGCCATCAGCGAAGCGCCGCTCGATATTCCGAGAATGTAGGGATCGGCCAACGGGTTGCGAAGTATTCCTTGCAGCACCGCTCCTGACGCCCCGAGCGCCATGCCCATGAGGAAGGCAACAAGTACGCGCGGCAGACGGACGGAGACAAGTATCTCCCGGTCAATGTCGCTCAGATTGAAAGGCATGATGGTCCGCGGCCCGAATAATGCCGAGGATAGGATGACAAGCACAGCGATGGACAGCAAGACCCCTATTCTTACCTGAGACATTCAGCAAGCTCCTCGATGCCTTTAATCACCCGCGGACCAAGACGGTACAAGCTGTCACCAAGGTAGCAAACCTTCCCCTGTTTCACTGCGGGCACTGATGACAGCCGTTTAAGAATTCCCTTCGAAACGGCCCGCATATCCATCCCCGAACCCTTGCCGATGACGATCACGTCCGGCGACCGTCGTATGGCTTCCTCAATCGAGAACTTGGGATATTCCGTCTTTGCCGACCCGGAGATGTTTTCGTCTCCGAGCAGCGAGATGGCATCGTCAATGACAGTGCCTGGTCCTGCTGCGATGAGCGGTTCAGGCCAGACGATGAACAGGACTTTTGCGGGTACCTTGGTAGGGGATGTGTCTTCTCTTCTTTTAAATGCTGCAATACCGTCTTCTATCTCTTTTGCAAGTCTGTCCGAACGCTCTTTTGTACCCAGAGCCCTGCCCAGTTCCTTGATGCCCGCCGGAAGATCATGAAGCCGCCGTGCCGTGGATATAAACGTCTTTATGTGCAACGATTGAAGCCGGTCTGCAAACTCCTTCGGATTACCGTCCGTGGTCATTACGACGATATCAGGCTTCAACGATAGTACCGCTTCCAATGACGGATTGGACATTCCGCCGATCTTTGGCTTTTTTTTCGCCTCTTCGGGATAATCGCAGAACGTCGTCACCCCTACGATATTATCCCCGAGCCCTAAGGCGAACATGATCTCAGTCATGCTGGGCGCGAGCGAGACTATCCGCCTCGGCACAGTTGCAGGATCGGCGGCAGACACTGAGCAATACATGACGAAAAGCGTCAACACTATGATGACAATAATTTTTTTGATGGGCAGCATAACAGCAGGTAATCTCCAAGAGCCTCTATCGAGGAACTTTTTTAATGCTACTCTATTTCCGCATCAATGTTTCAGGACCAGCTGAATATCCTACCCCAGCCTGTTTCCCAAAAAAAAATCCCCAGTCTTCCGAAGAAAACTGGGGATTAATAGATACTATTAACCCACACAATATCTTAGCGCCGAAGACTGTGCGAGAACATCCAAGCAGGTCTTCTGGCTCTCCCACCCTGTCTGCCTTCCCAACCCTTTCGGGCCAGTGGCATCTGAGACAGAGTTATTGACCTCGTGTTTTGCGAGGCCGGGATCACAGCGGCGGGTCCGCTCCCGATTCACACGGGATTCCTTTTGCCTGTATGTATCACTAATCAATTACCGGATTTTATAACACAGGGGAATCGTAAAGTCAAAATGTATTTCCTTTCTCATGTATTTCCTTTCTCTTTGATTGTTGCATGTCAGTATGGTATAATCCGCAGCACTTTCATCAATGTACAGGAGAAAAAATGCTTTTAGAAGACCTCAAACAGCAGATCAATAACGTCAAAGGCAGGCTGGAAACCCTGCGGAGGCATCTTTGACACTCCCGTTAAGGAATCACGTCTGGAAGAGCTCACACGCCTTACGGAAGCCCCAGGTTTCTGGGACGGCAAAAACAAGGCAAATACCATCTTGAAAGAAAAGGCGGCCCTCGAACGTTCACTCAGGGACTGGAAAGCGCTTTCGAATCGCTTGTCCGACTTAGAAGCTATGGCAGAGCTTGCAGCGGAGGAAGGCGGTGATTCCCTGCGGGCCGAATTGGAGCAGGAAATCTCTGTCATCGATAAAGACATTGTATCCGCCGAGATTGCAGCGCTACTTTCCGGCGAACAGGACGCTTCAAATGCGATCGTATCGATACACCCGGGTGCAGGAGGGACCGAAGCCCAGGACTGGGCCGAAATGCTCATGCGCATGTACCTGCGCTGGGCCGAGAAGCGAGGGTACAAAACCGAAATCCTCGACTACCAGGCCGGAGAAGAAGCAGGAGCGAAATCAGTCACCTTCACCGTTTCCGGCGATTATGCCTATGGCAGGATGAAGGCCGAAGCGGGTGTACACCGCCTCGTGCGCATCTCGCCTTTCGACGCGAACAAGCGCAGGCATACCTCGTTCGCCTCTGTCTATGTCTACCCCGAGGTCGAAGACGACATCGATATCATGATTGATGATAAGGAACTTCGCATCGACACCTATCGTTCTTCAAGCGCGGGCGGCCAGCATGTGAACAAGACCGATTCGGCAGTCAGAATTACGCATCTGCCGACGAATATTGTTGTCCAGTGCCAGAACGAGCGATCGCAGCTTAAAAACAAGAATGTCGCCATGAAGGTCCTGCGGTCGCGGCTCTATGAAGTGAGGAAAAAGGAACACGAAGAAAAGATCGGCAAACTCGTGAGTGAGAAAAAAGACATTGCCTGGGGAAGCCAGATCAGATCGTATGTATTCCAGCCTTACCAGCTAGTGAAGGACCATCGTACAGGCGTTGAGGTGGGGCATGTTACCTCCGTGATGGACGGAGATCTGGACCAATTCATCGATGCATACTTAATAGCAGGAACCGGTAGACGGTAGGCGGCACAGGGAGAGAGTTCGCCTGCTGACTTATTCACATTCCTGCCATCCGCGGCCCCCGTGATTCAATATATTTCTTTACACCCTGGTACAACGCTTCTGCAATTGCCTGCCTGTAGGAATCTTTCTTAAGCAATTTTTCTTCCTCAGGGTTGCTTATGAACCCTACTTCGGCCAAAATACTGGGAATGTTTGTGTTCATTAAAACATAGAAAAAAGCACTTTTAACCCCGTGATTCACCACGCTGCCTTGCAGTGGCCTCACGGAATAAACGAGTGAAGCCTGCACAACGCCGGCGAGTTGTATCGACTCTTCAATTTTATTGTCAATCTTTAAATCCTTCAGCATCTTGTCGACTTCGGAATCAAGTTCACCCAAGCTTCGGGTCGACATTGCGTTTTCACGCGCCGCTGTTGCCATGGCTTCTCGATCAGACGCCTTGAGCCCCTGAACATAGGTTTCGATACCCCGTGTTTTTCGCTTCCTGTTGGCATTGACATGAATGGAAACGAACAAATCGGCATTATGCGACTTGGCAATAAATGGACGCTGGTCCAGAGGGATAAAAACATCGCGATCCCGCGTCATCACAACATTGCATCCAAGGCGCTCTTTTACGAGGGCAGCCAATCGCTTCGCGATGTCCAATGTTATAGTTTTCTCCTTCAGTCCGCTCTTTCCGATGGCGCCCGGGTCATGGCCTCCGTGGCCTGCATCAATAGCAATCGTCTTTATTTTAAGCCCCATCTGTCTAGACAGTGTCAGCCGGTCACCTTCGTTGATTGTTTCGGATGGCTCGGGAAACGTTGGCATGATCCTCGGCGTCTCGGGTTTTGCCTCCGATTTAGATTCCTCCGCCAAGGTCGTTGTCTGGTCGGTTTTTGCCTCTGTTTTAGATTCCTCCGCCAGGGCCGGCTTCTCGTCGATTGCGATCTCTTCAAGAGACTGCACGTTCTGCTGCGTGTCCGTATCCAAACTCTCAACGCGGCTCTCGGCCCCCTTTCCGCCTTCGCCGGTCACATCAATGACGAGACGATCGGGATCGCGAAGAGGAAAAGCCGCATAGCTTTTTATGCTGGCGAGGTCTAGCACCACCCGAACGATATCCGGAGCGTACTGGCTTGCACGCACTTGTTTGAGTATGCCGTCGTTCACTGGCAGCGGCTCTTTGTCGACTGACGGGTCAAGCCGTGTGCTCAGAAGATCGAAAACCAGACGGTCCGGATGCTTCAATTCCTGCGCCTGAAACTGGACCGAGTTATTCTGTTCGATAACGATACGGGTATAGGCTCCGCCGGACCAGTAACGGATCTTTTGCACAACACTGTCCGGTTTCGTCTTGCCGAGGGCCGCGATCACCGGCACAGGCATTTTCCGGAGCTCCGTCTCCTGTTTGCGCTTCCTGCTTTTGCGCATTTGCGGAGCAACGCGATCTTTTGCCTTGGTCGTCCAGGAACTGTCAGGATAGTATTTCGACAGCCTGTCCAGGGCGTCAGCGGCGCCAGCGTTATCCTTCCGATAGTTGAGTGCTATTTCAAGAGCATGATACAGCGCCTCGGGAGCTCTGGCGTTTTTGGGGTAGGAGGACTGACACGAGAGAAAGTTCCCCGCTGCTTCATCCAGGTCCTTTGACCGTTTATTATAACGGTAGAGTTCCTCGTATACACCAGCGCGGTCAAAGCACGCTTCGGCAGCGCTGGGGCTCTTGGGATATTTTTTTTCCACTAGCTCGAGCGTCCGGATACAGTCCATCCAGTAGGATCGATACTTTTTCTTTTTTGATTTTTTCAGATCAGCCAGGCGTTCGGAGGCGATACTATACTTGTGCCCGGCTTCGGAGTTATAAGACGGGTAGGCAGGCGCAGAAAACGCCAGCATAAGGGTGCAAGCCATAAAGGCCGCAATAAAGGAACGGCCGCGAGTCATCATCATTTCCTGTTGTTTTTTAACTGAATTTACTATCATTGTCAACAAAAAAAGGCCCCGGATGTCCGGGGCCTCCATCTTTTTTTGAATCATTGAATTGGTAAAGCGGGGAAAGCGGTGTTTCGGCCTTCCCCTTCCGTGATCGCTGCCGCGAATTACGACGCAGCCTTTGCCGTCTCGACCAGCTTGGTGAATCCGGCCGGGTCGGTTACGGCGAGATCCGCAAGGATCTTCCGGTCGATTGCCACACCGGTTTTTGTGAGACCTGCCATAAATCTGCTGTAGGTAACTCCATTCAGCCGCGCTGCGGCATTGATGCGCGCGATCCAGAGTCTGCGGAAATCCCGTTTGCGGGCCTTCCTGTCCCGATATGCATATTTGAGCGCACGATCAACTGCCTCAGTAGCTGATCGGAACAGTTTTGATTTTGCTCCCCAGTATCCCTCGGCAAGGTTGAGCACCCGCTTTCTTCTGGCCCTCGTCTTGGGGCCGCCTTTAGCTCTCGGCATTGTTAAAACCTCCTCTGTTCATAATTCCGGTTCACAGTCCTCATACGCTGGACTCTGAACGTTGTGTTCTTTGCTTGTTACTTTAATCCATAGGGCAGCATCTGGTGGAAATTTTCCCGTTCGCTTTTGGTGATCTCGAAATCGCCGCTAAGCCGTCTTTTGCGGGTGGCATTCTTGCCAGACAGCAGATGGCGTTTCCAGCCTTTGCGCCGCATGATCTTTCCCGACCCGGTGATCTTGAGCCGTTTGGCAGCGCTCCGGTTCGTTTTCAGTTTTATCTTTACCTTTGTCTTTGCCATGCTTCACTCCCCTTCCGAAATCTTTTTTTAACTCCACTGTATTGACACAAAAGAGGCATACCGCCTCCGCGGAATTACTCTGGAAAGCATCGTTGACCGTCAGATCCGAGTTATGCAGTCTTTGACTTGGCGCCGAGCAGTAACGTCATGTTCCTGCCTTCCATGCGCGGCGACTGCTCCACGACGGCCTCATTCTGAAGTTCGGTAACGACCTTATCAAGCAGGGCTCTGCCCTGTTCGGTGTGGGCCATTTCGCGTCCCCGAAACATGATGGTTACTTTGACTTTGTTGCCCTCTTCGAGGAACCTCTTCATATTGTTCATTTTAAAATTTATATCATGATCGTCGGTCCGCGGACGGAGTTTTATTTCTTTTACAACAATGACGGTCTGATGCTTTCTGGACTCCGCAGCTTTCTTGGCAATTTCGTACTTGTATTTCCCGAAATCCATGATCCGGCATACCGGCGGCTTTGCCGTAGGCGCCACTTCGACCAGGTCCAATCCTGCCTCCTCGGCTTTTTTGATCGCCTCCCGTGTATCCAGGATGCCAAGCTGCCCTCCATCTGCATCGATGACCCTGACTTCCCTAACCTTGATGCCATAATTGGTTCTTGTCGTAATTTTACTGATAAACAATCACCCCCTTATCAATTCTGTGGAAATGCCTTTACCCTTGATATTTTTTCCTGCGGCGTCAATGAACTCTTTGAGTGTCATGACTCCGAGATCCTTGCCCCCTCGTTCGCGCACCGCCACGGCGCTCTGTTGCACTTCCTTCTCCCCGACAACAAGAATATAGGGAACCTTCTCCATAGCGGCCTCGCGAATTTTAAACCCTATCTTTTCCGACCGTCCGTCGAGTTCCGTCCTGATCCCCGCCGCAAGCAACTGGTCCCGAACACTCTTGGCATACTCAAACTGCTTGTCCGTGATGGAAATGACCTTTGCCTGGACCGGTGCGAGCCAAATCGGGAATGCTCCGGCGTAATGCTCTATCAGCATGCCGAAGAACCGTTCGATAGATCCAAGCAGTGCCCGATGAATCATATATGGTCGATGAGCCTGGTTATCAACACCGATAAAACTCATATCGAACCGCTCCGGCTCATTGAAATCGAACTGCACCGTGGAGCACTGCCAGAGCCTGCCCAAGGCGTCCTTGATCTTGATATCTATCTTGGGACCATAAAAAGCACCGCCGCCTTCATCCATCTCGTATCCAAGGTTGACTTTTTCGGCAGCCACCTTGAGCGCCTGCGTTGCGCTCTCCCACATGCTGTTGTCACCCACGGCCTTCTCGGGCCGTGTAGCAATATAGGCTTTGAAATCTTCGAACCCGAAGGTCCTGAGCATCTTCACTACAAAGTCGAGAACCCGGATCACCTCGGCTTCCATCTCTTCAGGAGCCACGAAAATATGGGCGTCGTCCTGCGTAAATCCCCGGACCCGCAAAAGCCCGTGCAGAACGCCGGACCGTTCGAAGCGATACACCGTGCCCAACTCCGCATACCGAAGCGGCAATTCACGATACGAACGGAGCTTGTTCTTGTAGATCATGATATGGAACGGGCAGTTCATCGGTTTAACATAATACTCCTGCCCTTCCACATCCATGGAAGAATACATGTTCTCGCGGTAGAACCCGAGATGGCCCGAGGTCTCCCACAGTGTCCCCCGCCCCACATGGGGCGAGTACACAAAATCGTACCCGTTTTTCTGGTGCTCGTCGCGCCAGAAGTCCTCGATGGTCTTTCGAATAAGCGCGCCCCGCGGATGCCACAAGACCAGGCCGCCGCCTACTTCATCGGATAGCGAGAAAAGATCGAGGTCCTTGCCGAGTTTTCTGTGATCGCGGCGCTTAATCTCTTCGAGTCTCGTTATGTAAGCGTCCAGCGTATCCTGGCTCGGGAACGAGATACCGTATATACGCTGGAGCATCTTATTCTTCTCGCTGCCGCGCCAGTATGCGCCGGCAATGGAAAGGAGCTTGAAAGCTTTTATCTTCGACGTCCACGATACATGGGGCCCGCGGCAAAGATCCGCGAAATCGCCCTGTTCGTAGATCGAGATCGTACCGTCGGGCAGCTCTTCTATGAGCTCGACTTTGTACGTCTCGCCCAGTTTTCCAAAGAACGACAAGGCTTCAGCCTTGGAAAGCACATTTCTCGTGATCGGTAGCGCAGCCTTGGCAAGCTCCGCCATCTTCTTTTCGATCTTGACCAAGTCCTCGGGCGTCAAAGGTCGCTCAAGGTCGAAGTCATAATAGAAACCCTCTTCGATGGCCGGCCCGATCGCAAGCTTTGCCTTCGGGAAAAGCTGCTTCACCGCTTGGGCCATGAGGTGCGAAGTGCTGTGCCAGTACACTTCGCGGCCCACCGGGGCGTCAAAGGTCACTATCTCGATCGCGGCGTTGTGATCAACGGGGACGTTGAGATCCTGAAGGTGACCATCTAATTTTATGGCAAGCGCGTCTTTAGCGAGGCGAGAGCCGATTTTCTCGGCAACTTCCTGACCGGTGATGCCAGCTGGCATACTTTTGTCCCGACCGTCAGGCAGCCTGAGTTGTATTCCACTCATAATATAGATAACATAGGTTGTTGTTGAATCATGGTAGGCCCGGGCGGTATCGAACCGCCGACCTCTACCGTGTCAAGGTAGCGCTCTCCCCCTGAGCTACGAGCCTAAATGTCCTATTTCGTGACGAAAGCGAATTTTATGAAATTTCAGAGGTTTTGTCAAGGATAAAAACATTTCTCCTGACTTTTATGTCAACAATTGTGACTTATTTCCAGTACCTTAAAAAAAACAGCCTGAATCTTTATGGGCCGCTCACTATTGGCTATTTTTCGCATTGACAATTTTTTCTTCGTCACCGAAACTCCACACCGATTAGCTCTTATCCCCCTTGCTGTGGCGGATTTTAGCAGGAAAATAAATTATAGTCTTAGACCAGTTGAATTTTAAGATTCTTTCCTAAAGAACTGGCTGCTCTTTCAAGGATCTGCAGAGTAACCGATACATTTGTGGGATCAAGCAACCTGTTCAGGGCTGATCGACTGGTTCGCATTTCAAAATCTATTCCTACTTGGTCTTTCACTTTCCTCATTTCCATTTCGATCTGGCAAGCAATGGTTCTCCTGGTCGCAACCGCTTCCGCGCCAGACCGGAGCCCTTCGGGAAATTTCCTGATTCCTGCAACATTTTTTTCTTTTTTCATCTTTTCGTAGCACAAAAAACAAGGCGCGCGGCATCATCCTCGTTTGATGGTGCTGCGAATGCGCTCCATGGCTTGCTTCAAGCGGTCATCCGGCACCGTGAGCGAAAGGCGGAAATACCCCTCACCGCCTTGTCCGTATGCGATGCCTGGTGTCACGAGTACGCCAGCTTCTTCTAAAAGTTTTGTAGTGAACTCCAACGAGGAAAAGCCTGGAGGTACGGCGATCCACAGGTAAAATGTCCCGCCGCCACCCGTTGCGCACATGCCAATCTCGTCGAAAACACGCAATACAATATCCCGCCGCCGCTGATAGATCGTGAGCATGTTTTCGATATCTTGGTCTCCCGCATCCATTGCCTTTACGCTGGCAAGCTGAATGGCGTTGAACACACCGGACGTTACGTTCTCCTTGTACCTGGACATAGCATGAATAATCTTGTCGCTGCCGACGGCCATACCAATGCGCCAACCGGTCATATTGTATGCCTTGCTTAAGGAATTGAACTCCACTGCGACATCTTTAGCACCCGGGACTTGAAGCAGGCTCTGCCTGCGATCGGCCGGAAAAACTATTTCGCTGTAGGGATTGTCGTTTAACAGCAATAGCTTATGCTCTTTGGCCCAAGTGACCAATCGTGAGAAAAAATTGCCGTCAGCACAGGCTCCGGTGGGATTGTTTGGATAATTGAGGAAGAATGCCTTTGCCTTCTGGCATACCTTTTTGGGGATCTCCTCAAAAGCCGGCAAAAAACGATTTTTTTCCAGCAGAGGGACATCGTAGGCTTCGGCGCCGGCTATGTGGATATTGGCCCTGTATGCGGGATACCCGGGATTCGTCATAAGCACGATATCGCCCGGATTGACGGTCGCCATGATAAAACTATGAATGCCCTCCTTCAGTCCATTAAGGGCCAGTACTTCGGTTTCCGGATCGAGCGTCACACCGTACTTCCGTCCATACCACCGCGCAACAGCCTGCCGGAACACTAGCATGCCTTTATGCTCATCGGTCGGATACTGATGGTTCGCCGGATCGAGCACGGCTTCTCTCAGCGCTTCTATGATGTAGGCAGGCGTGGGCTCAACAGGATCCCCAATAGCAAGGGAAATGAGGTCCACGCCGTCAGCCTGGGCCTTCCTGATCTTATCGCGGAGCTGCATGAACAGGTAGGGCGGAATATTTTTCAGCCGGTCTGCAAGAATATCCATACGCAGTTTCTGTTCCTTTCGTATTTCGAGAAAAGAGAAAATGTTTTACCACGTTTAATCTTGGGCCCAAGCCCGGATGGCCCGGCCGAGCCGCTTGATACTCTTTTCGGCAATCACGGGATAAACGCAGATCTCCAGAATCGAGGCCTCTTTGGGGCCCCCCCGGCTGTGTGGATTACCGTTGTGCTCGCAAAAGGGTTCGAGCTGGGAACAATCGGACATGTCCGTATTTTTTGTGTCGAAGCCTTCCTTGAGCAAATAGGCACGCAGATCGTTCCGCTTTGACGGTTCAACGGTCAAGGGGTAATAAACATAAATATGATCGCCTGTTGTCGAGGACGGAACGTTGATCTTCGTTATCCCGTCGAGGCTTTCGGAGAGAACCTTTGCATTTCGCCTCGCTCCTTCATTAAAGGCGTCGATCCGATCGAGTTGAAGAAGACCAATGGCTGCCTGTAAGTTAGCTAGCCTGTACACACGAGGATTTGACGCGGCAAAGGTGCTCAGGAGCTCGTCGCCGACCTCCGAATCCATGAGAGGCTGTCCCAAGAAAAGCTTGAGGCGCAATACCTGGTACACAGTTACGCCGAAGACTTCAGGGCGGGTCAGGAGCCACAGCATCCAGATAAATGCCGCATTTTTTAGAACTTTTCCCTTTGTGGGCATGGGTGCCTTTAAGAGAATGTCCTTGGCCCGCTTCGCGATCCCATCATCGGATGTTGCAATGGCACCGCCGCCGAAGCAGGGCATGTTCTTGCCTTCGGCAAAACTGTAGATCCCGATGTCGCCGAAGGTGCCTACGGATCGGCCATCAACGCGTACTCCCAGAGCATGGGCGCAGTCCTCCATGAGGCGAATATTTCGTTTTTTTGCAAGCTCGGCAACCTCTCGGATCAAGCAGGGCTGGCCGAAAAGATGGGTCGCAAGCACCGCACCGGTTCGCTCATTGATAAGAGGAGAAATCTGCTTTGGTCCAGAATTGAATGTCACGGGGTCCACATCGCAGAAGACCGGTTTGTAGCCCAGCATCTTAGCCACCATGGGCATGACAGGGAAGGTGAATGCGGGAAAGATAATCTCTTTCCCTTTTTCGAGCCCAAGCGATTCCAGGGCCAATTGAAAGGCTGATCTGCCTGATGCGGCTCCGAAAACGTGAGGTGCGCCCAGCCAGGCGCCGAACTTTTTAGTAAAGGCTTCAAGCGCCGGTCCTTCCTGAACCGTGCTCGTCAGTGCGGAGGTGATGAGCGTTCGAAGCGCTCCTGGCGGAAGGTTCACACATCGTCGCGGGATGGTGCCGATTATTGCCATGCGTCATTTCTCCTTTTGCGTCAAAATATTTTTCTGATGCCCAGCAGGCTCCAGAGGATGTCGGGATTGTGCAGGTAGAATGACCCGTACCGCCACAGGTGGCGCAGGGCGAACCGAGGCCGGAACAGGTAGCGCTTGTAGAAGTTTGAGCGCAGTTTCACCAGCTCCTGCGGCGACACGGCTGCCAACGACACGAGCGGAAGGGCGTAATGGTAGAGCTGTTTTGATACGGAATCGGCTAACTGGTCTTTGTACAGATCCCAGGCCTGCGACCCGGGATAGGGAGTATAGAAATGGACCTGGATGCTGTCGGAGTTGAGCTCCATTGCCAGTTGGATCGTCTGCTCGATCTCTTCCCGTGTTTCCGTCGGATTGCCGATCACGTAGTAGGCGTTCGTTCCGATGCCGAGGTCCCGGGTCCAGCCGAAGACCTGCCGGCAAAGCTCAATCCACGAGCGGTTGGCGCCCTGCTTGTGCATGGCCTTGATGATTCGCTCACTGCCCGACTCCACGCCGATGCCGAGCATGACACACCCCGCTTTTTTCATGAGTGTCAGCAGTTCGTAGTTAAGCTCATCCACACGGACCCTGGCCATCCAGGGCATCTTCGATGTGCGTCTGATCAGTTCCTCGCAGAGAGACTGCATAAACTTCCGGTTCGCCGAAAAGCTGTCGTCCTGAAACGAGCAGATGTTGACACCCTGTTTGGCCAGATGCTCCATCTCGTCGGCCACACTTGCGGCCGAGCGGCTTCTGAGCTTCTTGCCAGTGCTGACGCGCATTACTTCGCTGCAGAACGTGCAGCTGTGGGGACAGCCCCGCGTAGCGACAAGGTAGCCCCAGACCACTCGGCGGGGGACCTGCACCGGGAATATGGATTGATAGGCATCAAGTTCGTCGGCCGTGTACGAAGGAAAAGCCAGTCGGTCCGGTTCTTCAACTAGGAAGCGTTTGCCGTCGTCAAAGAATTTTCGATAGCGTGTTTTCCAGTCGTCCGAGGTCGTGCCGTTAGCGCGTATCTGGTCGAAGAGCCGAAAAAACTCCTGCTCCGGTTCTCCCAGCAGGATGGCGTCGTACCTTTCCGTTTGTTCCCTCGCCAGGTCCCGGTGATGATAAAAACCCTGTCCGATCCCGACGATTAGAGGCGGATGCTCCTGCATCTTCAGGGCGATGACGTACTGATCGGCCACGTCGATGTCGAAGCTCGATGCTGAAATGACCACGAGATCGGGCTTTATGGTTGCCGATTGGTCCAGGAGCATAGAGATGCTCATCGGCCTTATCCAGCAATCGAGAAGATGGATTTGCAAGTCCCGTTTCTCTTCCAGGCCGGCCTGAAGACACTTCAGTGCGTAGGGGGGATCAAAGAACTGAGGGTGCTCCACGTCCTTGTCCACGGACGAACTGACGCGCATCAGGAGTATAGTATGGATGTTCATGGTTCGATTTCCTTTTTAACGGCGGTAGTACTTATCGTTGTGTCGTCCCTATCGGGGCGGTCGTTCCACGTGCGAAGGGAGAGCGTTCTCCTGATCATCCAAATGAAGGCGCCTAGGAGGATGTGTAGCCAAAAATCGATAAACCGGTTCACAACAGTCAGAGATGCGGCAAGTGGCGTTGAAACGTTCACAAACCGCAGGCAGCTGAAGAGCGTCAATTCCACGGCGCCTGCGCCTGAGGGGGTGAGCGGGAACGCGGTGACAATCATAGGGATCATGGTCAGGAACAGTGCCTCCCCCGCTTTGAGATGCACATGGAACGCCCTGGCAAGGAGGAAGAACCACAATGTCTCCATTGTCCAGATAACCATGGTCAGAAAAAGAACGGGGACGATCTCTTCCCGGTTCGGCAGCATGCCAGTATGAAAGGCGCCGATCCTCTGGCGAACAGCCTCGGGCACCCAAGCCGGTACGGCGCGCTTCAGCACGATAAAAGCCACGATAACGAAGCTGGTGGCAAGCGCTATCAGAAACGCGATCACCAAAGCCCAGGCAACGGACCTCGGGAACGCCGCTTGGAAAAGGTACCACGAGGCCGTGGCGGCCAGGATGAGGACGAGCCACGCATCGATCATGCGCAAAAAAATGATGGAACCCAAGGCGGCTGAGCGACGGACCCCGCAGTTGATGCGGGCAAGGTGCGAGGCATAGATGTCTCCCAGCTTGGCCGGCACCACGTTGTCAACGAAATTATAAAAGAACACGAGCAGCCCGAACCTGGCGTTGCCGCAGCGATGCGGCACATGGCTCAGCATTCGTCTCCAACGGATCCCTCGCACCGGATAGGTGCCGTAATGAGAGAGAGCGGCGAGGACGAGCAGCCGCTTGTCGCTGGCAATCCATTCCCGCCAGACCTGCGCCAAGTTCACGTACGACACCAGGATGACAAGAAGCACAACGGTAATGGCAATGCTCGCGAGAGTATGCCAGCCCCAGAGCTTCGGACTACCACCTTCGCCGATGGCGAGCGGTGTATTTTTTTCTTCGTTTAAGAAGCTGTTCAATCTTTTCGCCTAACATCATATTCGGTCAGCAGTTTTTTGCTGCCGGTCAGCACGCTGTCTCAGATCAAGACATCGGCCTGTTGGATATGAGCAGTTTGTTACCTTCCCCGCCAATAACGTAGGAGGATTTGAGCATGTGTTCAAACTGCAGGTACTGTTCCCGCCCGATGACGCACAGGACCCTTTTGTTTGAAGCTAAATACTGCTGTAGTTCTTGTTCACTTTGGAGAATGGTCGCCCGTCGGTTCGTATAGAACAGGGCGGAATCCCAGAGCATCCGGAAAAAAACGAGATTTTCCCCCGGAGGAAGCATGCCGTCCATTTCCTTTGCCAGTCCCTTTGTGGAGCGATACGGATTGATCTGGGGAATATAGACGGTATTGATAACGATGATACCTACGACAAACGTCGCGGCCAGGGCCGTGAACGCGGCCCGGTAATGCCGGAGGACGTGTAAGAGAAACGCGATGGTCACGATGCCCGTGATGACTATCAAGAAACCTAACAGGTCATGCAGATTTATTCCGTACTGCATTTGCATTTTTTTTAGCGCTGGGTGGAACAGAATAACGTATGCCGCGCCTGCCAAGAAAAGAGCTGGCAGCGGTGCGAGGGACCAGGCAGTGCCCCGGTGCAAGCCGGGAGTCGGAACCGTCATAATTTCGTGCCAGACCCTGCCGATCAGCAAAGCAGCCGCCGGAAGTGCAGGCAGAATGTAGGTGCCTAGTTTCGAGCTTGCCACAGAGAAGAAAAGAAAGATCACCAGGAACCAGCATAGAAGAAAAAGCACTCCGTCGTCGATCTTCTGCAGTTTCCTATCCAGAGGCCGGAGAAAGGCCAGGGGCACGAAGCACGACCACGGCAGCATACCACTAAGCAGGACTGGAACATAGTAGTAAAAGGCCCGGGGATGGGTGGCTTGCGCCTTTGACAGAAAATTCCCGAAATTTTGTTTGAGAATAAAATACGATATATAATCCGGGTTTCTCATGCTAATGAGCACGTACCAGGGCGCGGCGACGATCAGGAAAATAAGCGCTCCCCACCCCAAGACCATCTCCTTCAGGAAATTGAGCCTGCCCTTCACCAGGAGAAAGAGACCGATGATCATGCCCGGCAGGAGGAGCCCAATGGGTCCCTTGGCTAACACGGCGAAACCCATCGCGGCATAACACAGAAACAGATGTATCCGGCGATGCCGTTGATTGTCGTACGCGATGTAAAAGAAATACAGGGCCAAGCTAATGAAGAAAGCCAGAGAGATGTCGTGCATTACCGTTCGGGAAAGAACGATAAACAGCGGGCAGGTGGCCAAAACCACACCTCCCAGGAAACCGGCCCGGGAACCGAACAATCGTCTCCCGAATGCATAGCTTACGAGGACCGTTGCAAGACCGAGGACCGCGGCCGGCAGCCGTGCCGCAAACTCTGTGAACCCGAATACGAGGAATGAGATTGCGGCAAACCAGTTGAAGAGCACCGTCTTATCATAAAAATTTTCACCGTTGACCCTCGTAGTTACCCAATCTCCAGTCAACACCATATCCTTAGATGTTGCGGCGTGCATGCCCTCATCGACATCCCACAAGGGTCTGTCGCCCAGTTGAAAGAACAACACAACGAAGCAGAGAGCGCAGAGGACAAGAATGGAAAGGTAATCCCCTCTCCTGGTCCCTTGACCCAACCCTTTCGGCGTGGGAGATTTTATTACCAACGAGGACGTCATAAAGCCTTTCTCTGTACTGCGCTAATTCTGATGAACTCATAAATAGCTTGAATCAACCATGACGTCATCATGGGCTCGGAGTGAACCAATTTATCAAGTTTCTTCCCCATGTCTCGACGCCTCAGTGGCGGATTTTAACAATTCTATGACTTTAATTAATTTTGACCTCATCCAATATCGGCCGGACAATGCCAAATACCCGGTCTGGAGTGATGCCCTGAAGACAGACATTGTCGCTGCATACGGTCTTGCGGTGGTTTGCCGCAGATACGCAGGGAGAACAGGCAAGGTCGGCGAAGATTGGCGTCGCATTGCCGAGCGGGCAGTAGAGCTTCGGGGTCTCCGGACCGAAAAAAACGAACATGGGCATATCGGTCACTGATGCGAAGTGCGGCGGACCAGAATCGTTGCTGAGCATAAAAACGCTCACCGAATAAAGAGCGGGAAGATCGGCAAGACGCGTATGTCCAGCAAAGTTGACACATCGCTCGTTACGGACTGCTGAGCTTATGGCCTCAAGCCACGCTCGGTCCTCATTCCCTCCCGTAAGAAGGATGACCGTCTCCGGGTAACGATCTAGGATGACCCCTGCCAGTGTTACATAATACTCCCGCGGCCAGCGCCGAATGGGTAACAGCTCCGAAGCGTTGGCATTGAACAGGACAATTCTGTGCTGCCCAGCTACGTAAGCAGGAAATACCTCTTTGATTTTTCGCCGAATCGATTCCTGCGCCGGCTCCCCTATCGCGACTTTACGCAGTCTGGTTTCATCATCCGAGATGAACGTCTTTGAGAACGGGATTTCGGCTTTTCCCTCTATCAGGGCGTTTGCAAGCGCGATAAAGTTCTTTGACATATGTTGGTGATGGTTATAGGATACTTTATGCGTCAAGAAGTCACCGCAGTATAGCCCCTCATTTAGGAAAGCATGAAAGCCCACGGTGCGCCGCGCCCCGGAAAATCCTGTCAACAACGCGGAGAACCGGGAAAAGAGCTCCATATCAATGACCGTATCGATACTTTGCCGTCGCGTCCAGAACGGGAGCCTGACCGCATCGGCGACGAGCGCAACGAACGAGCTGTCGTCGATGGTGTAGATGTTCTCTTGTGGGACAGTACCCAGTAGCTCAAGACTCGGGCGATTCCTCTTGAAGATGACGAAGAAAATATTAGCCTTCAGCACACGCTTCAACTTTTGCATTGCCGGGTCCGCCAGGATCGTGCTACCCATCTCCGAAAGCTCGATCAGCATTATGTTCCTAGGTAGGGAGCCGGTCTTCGGTTTCACAAAGAGGTCGAACATCTTCTTCATGATCGTCCCCGCAAAGCATAGAGGTACGCCGACAAAATAATCCACTGTTCTCATGGTGTCGACTTTCATTAATATCTCCGGAGACACTCCCGACAGCGTCCATGTCAGGCTCAGAATCGGAGGTCCCTTTTTACAAAAAACTTGAGAAGCAATAAGCTATAAAGTTGGCGATCGCAAAGACAAGTGAGAAATATCAATATGTGGGTCAGTTCTTCTTTTACTTTATTGAGTTTTCCTGCGGTGAGATTGCGTGGCTGCGCGGTTTTCTTCCAAAGGAAGGTTGCAAGCAAACCTCCCTCATCAATAGAGATCTTCGAAGAGGTTCTGGGATCGTGGAATTGCGCCTAGAAGCAATCGTTCCGGAATGACTTGATCTTTCGTTTAATGGATCCAATATTGTCGGCCAGCATACTTATTGCCAAATATTTTTTGAATATACACCTCGTGCCGTGCGATGTCAATGATTTGATAGGATGTTTTAAGGTATGTTCTATTGAATTGGGGTTGATACTTTATGAGTATAATAAAATTTCATCTGCGACAGTTTGAGTGAAGAAGCTACGTTTTGAATGCAGAAGTATCCACGGGCATTAAGTCCTTCTTTAAACATCGCTCCATGAAATCCACGTGCTTCTTAAGGTACTTTACTTTGTCTCAGCGCCATTTGAACATTTCACCTTGTCTAATTGGCAGACTAAGAACATTAAGAGCATTTGTCTACATCCGCTGCCACTGCCCGAGCGTTGCGGCTATCCACGTCAAGGTAGACGCTGATTTCGGTGATGTGGGTTGAAATATTGATTCTATTCCCGGACAGTCAGGACTCAAACCACGCGCGCTGAGTAGTTTCGCCCAATATTCACCAACTTGGCGGGAATCGGTATTTCTATCCCGTTCCGTGTAGAAAACTGAACGTACGTATGGGATAATCCTTTCCCCATGCGTTGAACCAATGGATGGTCACCAACGACTTGACAAACTGTTTATAAGTCGGCATGTCCGCTCCAACTGGAAAAACGTCGATACTTTTTTATGCAGAAGTTCGTCCGGGAACGCTCAGTAATGATACTGGTTCGCTCGTGTGAGCTAAACAATGGTTGTGGAGAAACCAAAGTGAAGATTGCACATGAACAAAGAAATCCACGGCACGGCTTCACCGCGTCCGCTGGAGTGATGATTTGTTAGACCGTTCCCGGGATTCTCGTATTGCTTCCAGTATTTCCTTTCGTGATAGACCTTTTTGTAATCCTGCCACATCAAAAGGAGACCGGCGAGGAGGAGATTTCGGCACTATGGAATATAAATCTCCTTTGCGACGACGAATTACTACTTCTTCACTTTTCGATTCTTCAAGAATAGCCGCCAGCTTTTCACGGGCTTTTGAGTACGTGTAGATTTTCATGGTTTTATCCCACCACCTCTATTTCTAGACTTCTCGCAATATCACACATGCGGCCGTCAAGGCTAAGAAGAGCTAATTTATTTTCTATACAGCACTGCAAATAGTAAGCATCATAAGCATATATATTATAACGAATGGCCAGTTTCATCGCATCATGTATCTTTATCGGGACCAATCTGACAGCTATTCTCTGCGATATGTCGAACGCACGCAGAATTTCCCGCTCATTAAGACGGCCTTTTTTTCTCACAGCAATTAATGCGTTGCCGATCTCATAGGGCAAGATTTCAGGTGAGACGGCGATGTATCCTGCTGTCTTTTCAACGATCCATTTCCTATCGGCCTCATTCAAAACGACAGCAAGGAAAGTGCTTGCATCTGCCACGATCTCCATGGTTGAATTGTACAACTCATTATGTGAGTTGTCAATTTAAATTATGGGGATGGTTTGAGAAGTTGAACCAGAATTTCAGCATGAAATGTTGACGTTCCGAGGATACAACCGGTTATTCATCGCTTCGCCCATGATTCTTACACTCCGGATTGCACGAATTTTGCAAACTATAGCTGGCTAATAATATTGCTATATTCCGGTTGGCACTTGCATAAACTTTGAATGAACAGTATACACCCAGGTGCTTTCCTTGCCGGACGGCAGCTTCGGCCCGAAGTAACTGTACATGCGATCATTTCATGCGTTTGATGTCATCAGCGGTTAAGCAATATGTGTTTTTCTGCGTCTCTCTTGAAGCAATTGTTTAATCTTTTTTGCTACTCTCACTTTTAGATAATCCTAACGATTATCGCACTGTGATACGAAAGACAAATCTGGTTCCACCGGACATTACAGAGCAAAGCGTTGTACCTGGTGAAATACCCTTGAACCCCAGCCCGTCTTGCGTGTCAGCAACATCAACCACCTTTAAGTCGTCGCATATGGGAGATCTTACTGGACAGATTACCTTGCCTGACTTGCAAACCTGGAATATTTCGCCGACCTGCAACGCGACCGGATAGGGCTCGCTACTCTGCAAACCTGCCCCCTGAACATGGCTCACAAAGACAGTAAGTACTAGTAAACTAAGCATCACCGCGATTGTCGTTCTCATTAAGTTTCTCCTATGGTTGCAACTTTTTCCCTTAGATTTAAAGAACCCTAGATATAGATTTATCGTTATAACTTCATTTAACCTCTTTCCAATAATTGAGTAGTCTTAACAAGCACACAACATGCGGGCATAGTTAAGTGGCATAATGCCCAGCCGATCCATTATTTCACGAATATATGCCCAATCTATGCTGAGCGACATAAATAGTGGCGCATGTTATTAAACAAATCTACAGTAATCGGGGCAAAGTGTCGTTTTTTGAACAAATACATTTGACGCTGTGTTTAAAAGGATGTCCAGGGACATAGATCATATCTTCTAATTTCCTGTTTGGGGTTGTATAAAAAAACAATTGACCAGATCTCCGTTGCTATGAATACCTGACCGTGTTAATTATTTCGCATCTGATGCTTTCTCCACCGTAAACACATCCTCCGGAGACGGCTCAGGTCCAAGCAGTACTGCAATCCATCTTGTGCCTTCATTGCTCTCAAATGCAAGCTTCAGGGTCATCGTAAGGGGTACCGACAGAACCATCCCGAACAGACCAAGCAGGCTCCCCCAAAAAACCAACGAGAGAAAAACAACAAGCGTAGATAGACCTAGCCCACGCCCAATGATTCGGGGCTCGACGATGTTTCCTAGTACAAATTCAACCATAACGTAGCCGGCAGCTACAATCGCGGCCCAACCCGGCCCAAATTGTATGAGTGCCAAGAAAACAGCTGGGATAGCGGCAAGAATGGAGCCAATATTAGGAACATAGTGAAGGAGAAAAGCGAGAAGTCCCCAGAGAGCGGAAAATTCCACTCCGAGAATGGTCAGCCATAGCCAGATCAGAACCCCGTTTATAAGACTGATCGCTGTCTTGATTAACATGTAGTGCTTGATGTCGTCGACAAACCTGTCGAATCGCAAAAACGACGCCTGCGGATTGCCAAGAACTGCTCGGAGTTTAGTGGGGAAGCTCGAGGCTTCAATTAATATGAAAGTCACCGTCAACAGGATCAGAACAATGTTGGAAAGCGCCGAGCCGAGCCCGGCGAATATCCCGGCAACCAACCCCATGACAGATCCCGGATTGACGTACTTCAGCAGAGTTTTATCCGAGATTTCAATGCCCACTTTGGCTAACAGATCTTTGAGGGCAGTTACCTTCTGATCCAGGCTGGCCTGCAAAGACGGGAGGGCACTCGAATATCTGTTGATCGATGCGCCTACGAGCGCACCGATAACGAGCAGCACGGCAACCATTCCGACCACGACGATCAATACAGCGGCAACTTGGGGAATTCTTTTTCGTCGGAGCCACGCTACCGCGGGAATCCCGATAGTAGCGAGAAAAACAGATACGAGGAGCTCAACGACAATGGATTGCGCTTGATAGATGCCCCAGATAATGACCACAAGTGCTGCCATCGTGACGAAGAAGCGCATTCCCCGCTCTTCATTGCCCTGTGACGCCATAGACTTTCCCCCCTGAACAAGATAGTACTCTCCCGTTATAAAAAAACCTTTATTTTTTGTCGACGGCTGCCTCCCAGAGATAACAGAAGTATCTAAATGAAGCTTATCATCCCATCGTTTACCATAATTTGGCTCAGCAGACGGCTACAAACCGCCTACTGAGCCATCTACTCTATTCTATTTCCTCTGATTCTCTTCCCATTTGTATAATTTATTCTTCTTTGTTCAGGAATTCCTTTTTTTGATCGTATACTAAATATTATGGGTCCTTTCGCCGCAATATAAAGCGAAGCAGCACCGGCAACCATTGGTAGAACGAGGCAAGATTGATACTGTCAAAGGTCATAAAGCCGGTCACTGCAGTACGAATCCGCTTTATATCGTCCTGTATTTCTACGATCTGGGTCTTAACACGCTCCGCCTCGGCGGCAAGATGTGCCATCGCAGCCTCGCGTAAGTCCCTAGCGGCATCAACTTCGGGACCGAGGTGCAGACGTCCGGCAACAACGACCGCTACCACGGCCAGCACGATATCGACTATGGCAACGACAAGAGCAGCACTGGCATTGTCAAGATGCGGTGCGAGATACAGATAGAGGGCGATATTCAGCATGCCCACGGCCAGGACAGCCAGAAGAGCGGCGGCGATGTAGAACGCAGCCTGCTGGACGGTGCGACGCAGTTGAAGGCGCAGCAGAATCATCTCTGACTTCAGTAAGAGGCGCATCTTTACAAGGAAATCATTCATACGGCTACTCCTTCCGGCTGAGCAGCCGACCTGTAAGGACACCAAGCGCAAAGATAATGAGCGCTGTTTTAGCCGGCACGTCCTTGAACTGAAGGTCCAGGCCGCCAATCAGCCCCTCAGCCTGTTTGATCAAGTCACGGAGCCATGTTCCCGCATCACCGCCGGTCTCTTCCCGCGGTCCTTGTTCTGGCTCCTCCGAGGAGTCCTGCGGGCCTGCATGGCCTTTAGCTGCCTCGAGTGCCAACAATTGTTTTTTCAACTCCTCGATTTCCTGCATGATTTCACGGTCTACCATGGGTCATCCTCTCCTTTCTGTATGCATAAACTGCTCGTGCAAGAGTATCATAGGTAGCTACTACGATTGTCGTTCGCATTAATCTCCTCCCATGGTTACAGCTCTTTCCATTGAATTTAAAGGAACCCAAAAACAGATTTTTGGTGATCCAAAGTAAGCTCAAGGTCACCATCCACAAAAGATCCCGAATTCAGTAACCGGAACTCGCGTTGTTTGGTAGTCATCGATTGTCTTCTCGGTCCAACAGGGAATCTACCGAGCTTTATAATAATAACGATTCAGGTCAAAAAGCCCGCCCCGTACAGGCTCATCTTCATTAAATCGCTGTTGAAACCAATCATAGACATCCCAAAATCTATCGTCCGCCCGGTTTACGCTGTACATGGCAAGCCGCTCCATATCCTTCGGACTTTTGTTAAAATTGGCCAGGAGATCAAAGAAATCCGGCAAATCCTCCTCCCGAATATCGAAAAAGTAGTTCGGGTAGGATCCAATGAGACCCGGGACAAAATCGGCGCTGTCCTTTGCCGGATTGAGCCGGCGATCTTCACCAAGCAGGAAAGCGACATTGTCATGCCAGCGAATAATGATAATGGAACCCGCAATATCCTTGCCGTTCTTCAGGCGTATTCTCATATAGGCAAGATTGGCATTGTGATCATTTATCAGGGAGAAAAATGGTGTACCTGGTCGGGAAAGGGCAGTAAACGCCCGCAGATAGTCGTCTCTTGTTTCGTATTTTCCCGGCAGGCGCGGATATGCAACTCCGGCCGGAAGATAGTTTATGGGATCAAACATGATACCTGTTGCAGATAACAGGTGCTTGTTCACAAGATGTTCCATGAATTCGCGTTTTGGATCGTCAGTTCCGAAGGATATTTTCGCCGGCAGGATGGACGGGTAGTAGTTAATCTTCTTGAGATCGACGCCCTTGTACCATGACTGCATGATCTCCTGACGCTTTTCCTGGGGCAGAAAATCCAGAAAGTAGCTCTCCCCTTCAACGCGCAGTTCATCCATGTAAAGACGCACAGCAAGCTGATGACCAGCTGCGCCGAAAACATCGAATCCGGCAACGAGTGCATAATAGATGCGTTCAAGCAATGGATAGTCTAGGACCCACAGGGTTTTCGGTAGATTTCCCAGCACCCCTTTGTGCACAGATGCGCTGTCAAAGTGGCGATAGACGGTGAGCACGGGTGCATCCGAGGCACGGTTGCCCTTCCAGATAAAATCATAGTCGAGCCCGGCGTAGTTGTGCGATGCATAATAATCCTGTCGGGCCCTGTAAAACTCAACTGCCGCTTTATGGTGTTCATCAAGCAGCGCCGAAACAATGCGCTCGTTACTTCCCTTTTCAATGGGCATCCTTAGCTTGTCGCTGTATAACTTTAGAAAACCAGGATTCGCCACGCTCAGATCATGATCAGGATCCAGGAACATGATCCAGAACTGACCATCAATCACATTGAGGGCAATCTGGCCTTTGCAGACCGGGCCGTGGATAAAGGTCATGATCGTGTATTGGGCATTATCCAGCAAAAACTGATAGCGCGAGCGAGGAGGGATCTGCTCGAATGCCACAAACGGATTAGCGCTCAGTTTCGGGTCATAGCCTACAAGATGCGGAGGTTGCAGCCACTCCGGCTGGATAAATAGTTCTTCGAAACGATGTAGTTGGGCATCATCAAGATCAAAGACCATGTGGGTCTTGTGGACGATGGTGGAATAAATCTTTCTGAAGCGATAGTAGACTCGCTCAACGCCGGGGTCATCGTAGGGGCGCACGGTGGGGATAAGATCAATGGGCTGGCCGGGCGCAGTCTTTGAACGGACCATTTCATAAAACTCGTTGGTTGGGGTGCCGAACCTCAAATGCGCCAGAAATAAATGCTCGTAAAGGTAGCGGGCGGTCATGGCATGTTTGGCATCGTCCTGATTCAAAAATGCTTCCCATTGCTGTAAGGCAAGAGCGTCACTTGCTTTCGGTGTGGTCAATTCCGCCTGCTGGGCAGCATTGGGCCCTTTCGCACCCTGCACCAGCCAACCGGCAATGATCTCGAACTCTTCCTGTTTGAGCGGAGGGAAGCCATAAGG
>Ga0209415_10002952_pt1 | contig 31813 bp, 28 predicted proteins | sample PeaSoiSIISIP2007_FD_187696 | JGI IMG/M metagenome (GOLD analysis project Ga0209415, IMG submission 187696) | Peat soil microbial communities from Weissenstadt, Germany - SII-SIP-2007 (SPAdes) (version 2) | ecosystem: Environmental > Terrestrial > Soil > Wetlands > Peat | place: Germany... | reverse complement strand
CGGTACTTCTCCAGGTTGCGGTCCACGCAATTGTAGCTAACGTTCAGCTTCCCGCCGACGAACCACTTCCAGAACGGAGCGTTGCTCGTGTCGAGGGTCGTCGTCCAGTACTTGTCCCAGGTCAGCAGGTCCGCGTACTCCCGATAGCATTCCGGAAAGTTCTTCTCGGCAAATCGGTCGTTCACGCTCGGGTCGGTCAGGTTCGCTTGGCCGATGAAACTCGGTTTCGGATAGAAGACCGCCTCCTCCTTCCAGTGGACCGCGATCTCGGCTTCGGAGAGTCGTGATTCTTCTTCCTTCCCCACTTTGGCGTTGGTTGCTCCGGACATTTCGGTGCGGCTCCCCGTGCGCGCGGCGAGGAGCCTACGGGATATAACAGGTGACAACGTAGCATGCTTCGACTTCGCACCCAGACTCCCACTTCGTAGCCCTCCCGAGGGAAGCACGGAGGAGACGGACGGACCGGCGGCTCGCACGTCGGTATCCGTTCCGGCGCTTCGAATCGATTCCTGGAAGGGAGAGCCTCGGATGGGTTCGGAGCGCCCGACCCGGGCTTCACCCAGCGCCTAAGCGTTGCTCGTGTGGGTGAGGCCGGAGGGCGCGTAGGTAGGTATCCGGACGAGGTGGAGGCCCACTACGATCGACCAGAGGAGCACCGGGGCGACGATCAATCGCTCCATCCCACCCACCCCGAGCCCCAGGTAGGCCTTCGACACGAAGAGGATCAGGGCGACGAGGTCGACCAGTCCGGATAGGAGCGTGTACGCCCGGAACCCGTCCCAGCGGGTATCTCGGAACATCGCAAAGCCGAGGACAAGGAGCGCGAGTCCTCCGCCGGCGAAAGCGAGCAGCGCCGACAGGGAGTGCACGGTGATATTGACGTTCTCCGGAGAGAGACCGACCCCGATCGCCCCGAGGCCGGCCAGGGCGAGCAGGCCAAGTCCGATCGTCCGGGAACGGCGTTTGGGAAACGCCGTCTGGATGAGGAGGACCGCGAGGATGATGAGCAGACCCATCACGATGATCGATGCGTTGAACACGTCGTGCCACGGAGAGCACGCGTAATGGCCCGGGAACGATCCCGAGCCGCCGAACAGACCGCAGTGCGTGGCCCCCAGGTCCGAGATGTAATTGGCACTGAGGCTGTACGAGGATCCGTACCCGATCTGCGTGACCACGTTGGCGACGATGAACTGAACCGCCGCGACGATGAGGAGGATCGCACCGTGTCGTACCGACCGGCGGACCAGGGGCCCCCTCCTCTCTCTCGGGGGGGAGGGTTCCGACACGGACGCGTCCCCGAAGAGGGTTTCAGTCGCGCCGGGCGTTCTTCTCGTACGAGGCGTCACTCGCCCGCTTCAGGCGGGCCCCGTCGCGGTCGCAGGTAGGGCGGGCACTCGGCGGTACGTCGATGACGTACCCGCCTCCACACTTTGGACATTCGTAGTAGGGCATCCGGTCGACCTCGACCGACGGAGAGGGCCTTAGTAATAAAGGGCTGTCCTACGAAACGGGGGGGAGGAGCCATCCAAGAAACGAGGCGGAAGCGGAGGCCAAACGTTCGGCACGAGCCGCCACCGCATTCGGGGCCACCGTTGTCGTTGCACGAGCGGAAAGCCGGCCCACCCTCAACCGCCCCGGGCGCGCGTGAGCGATTCAAGAGCCTCGACCCGTACCGGGTCGACCGAGAGTGGCGTCGGTACGAAGGGACAGCCCAACGTGACCTCTTTCGGGAACTGCGGGTCCGCTTTCTGCGTCGTCACTCCGTGACCGGTCGTTGGGCGGTGGACGTCGGCTCGGGGCCGGGGAGGTTCCTCCCCCATCTCGGACCCTCCGGGGCCCAGCGGGTCGCACTGGACCTCTCTCTGGAGACCCTGCACCGAGTCGAATCGCCGGGACGATCACCTCCTCACCTCGTTCGCGGCGACGGAACCACTCCGCCTTTCGCCCGCGCGGCGTTCTCCAACGTGGCGGTCCTCGGGAATGCGCTCGGGTTCGCGGGAGATGACGCCGATCGATTCCTCGAGGCCGCCGAATCACTGGTGGCACCGGGTGGGGTACTCCTGCTCGAAGTGGTCGCAGGGCCCGGAGAGCGATCTCGTTACCTGAACCGGCTTCCCCCGCGCACCTTGACGCGACTCCTTAGATCGCCGGTCCGGGCGCTGCAACTCCGGACCCTACGAGAAGGGTTCGTTCCCGAGCCCCCGCGACGTCGTGAGTCTGGACAGTTCACTCGATTCGACCCGGCTGACCTGGCGACGCAATTCCAGTCGCGCGGGTGGGAGGTCCGGGAGGTCGTCGCGGTCGCCCCCGCCCTCGGGGCATCGCCCGCGGCCATCGAAGCGGCACGTTCGGACGCGAAGGCGTGGACCCACTTGCTCGAGATGGAGGAAGTGATCGGTCGCATGCCCGAGCGATGGACTTCGGCCGCGGCCGTCCTGCTCTCGCTCTCGGCGGCCTACCCCCCCGAAAACGCACGATTAAGTAGCCCGGCGCCCCCATTCTTAGGATTGACGTAGGATGGCACCGTCGCCACCGGCTAATCAGTCCGCCTTCGCGCAGTCCTCTGCCCCTGCGCGAGCTCCCGCTCCGGCCACGCGCTCGGTCACGGTCCCCGCCCCCGAGGACCTCGAGCTCGCGAAGGAGGACGCCCTGCTCCAGCTCCGCATCGGCCGATCGGCCCACCTCTACGCCGTCCTGATCTGTGTGGCTCTCGCGCTCGATGGCATCATCCTCTTGTTCTTCAATCCCAACCTGCCGGTCCTCCCGTCCTCGGCGACCGGTCTCGCCGCCCTCAACGACTCCGCGTTCCTGCTCATCCCGTTGGCCGCGGGGTTGGCGATCTCGCTGATCGGGGTGACCACGAAGTGGGAGGCCTTTCAGCTCTGGCCGTGGGAAGCCCACTTCTCGACGACGGTGGGAGCCCTCGGTCTGAACGTCTTCCTGGTCCTGGTCTACGCCACCCGCATCGCCGGTGCCGGCCCGTTCGCGCACCTCGCTATCGTACCGTGGTTCTACCCCGCGACGCTCGTCGGGATCAGTGTGGCGATGGTCGGGCTCGTTCTGACCTGGACGAGCTGGTCGATGCGGCAGTGGGCGAGCGCGAGCTGCGCGGTGCTCCCGGTCGCCACGTCGGTCCTCCTCTGGGTCAGCACCCCCGGATCCCCCAACGGGGTCGCCGGCCTAGCGATCAGCCTGTTCCTCTCGGCCATCCTCTTCCAGACGAGCGGCTCCTTCCTCCACCTCATCTCCTCCGGAACCCGACCGCACGAGCGGGAGCTCATCACCTCCGGTCAGAGCCAGATGTTCCGGATGGCGGACGAGGTCCGTCAGAAAGGCGATGCCCTTCACTTCCGGGCGGCCGCTCTCCTGAAGCGCGAATCCGATGCCGAGAACCTGGAAGCCTCCGTCCGCCGACAACGCGAATCCCTCGCCGAGGCCCGGCAGCAGTTGGAGGACCTCGAAGCAGACTACCGGCAACGCTCCGACGCCCTCGCCGCGACCGAGCACGAATCCGCCGGCCACCTGGCCGAGATGGACGCGCGCAACCGACTGATCGAGGACCGGTCGAAAGCGCTGGAGCTCCGGGAGCAGGAGGTTACCCGCCTCCTCCCCCAGGTCTCGGCTCGGGAGCAACGGCTCGTCGACCGTGAATCGGAACAGACCCGGCGAGACCTCGACCTCACGCAACGCAAACTCGACCTCGACCGCCGTGCGGCCGCCCTGCCGGAGACCGAGGCGCGGCTCGAGGCGCGGCGGCGCGAGCTCGACCAGAAGACCTCCGACCTCCTCCGGCGCGAGGGCGAGCTCACCACGCTCGAAAGCACATCCGCCATGGGCGCGCCGGCTCCTTCGCCGGCCCTGACGGACCTCTCGACGCGGGAGATCAAGCTCCAGCAGTTCAAAGCCGTTCTCGATGAGCAGAACCTCTCCCTCGGTCGCAGGTCGCGGGAGACGGCCGAGCGAGCCCGAACCGCGGAGGAGGCGTCGCGTCTGGCGGCCGAGAAGGAGGTCGGCGTGGCGGCACGGGAGGCGGCTCTTCGGCAACGCGAAGCCGACCTCCCTATGCAGGCGAAGGGCGCCGCCGACGCCCGGACCCAGTATGAATCTGCCATGCGCGACTACGAGGGCCGCGTCTCTCAGCTGGCCCGTCAGCAGGCCGAGCTCGCCACCCGGACCTCCGAGCTCGAACGGCTGAGCAAGAACCTCGCCGACCGGCAGGCCGCGCTGGCCGAGAAGGAGCGACGCGTCGCCTCGGCGCGAGACGAGCTCGAGACCCGAGAATACGCCGTGACCTCTCGGGAGCTCCGCCTCGACGCGGGGGAGGCGGAGGTGGGGCTACGCCGCGCGGAGATTGCGAGCGGGGGCTCCTCGACGCTATCCGTGGCCGGCGCGAGTGCAACGGGGTCCCAACTCGGCGGCCCACCCGCTTGGTCGGAGAGCCCGGCGGCCCGCGGGACCGCGCCGCTCTCCGACGCCCACGTGGGGGCCGGCTCGGACACGCTCCATCCCACCGCTCCCGCCCAGGATCCCAACCGGATATCGACCGGGATCTCCCGCCTCGACTCGCTCCTGCTCGGGGGTCTCCCTCCCCGCGCCCACGTGGTTCTGCTCGGGGACGCTTTCGTAGGGAAGGAGATCGTGCTCTACTCGTTCATTTCGGAGGGGCTCAAGCAGGGCGAACCCGCGATCCTCCTCACCGCATCGCGGTCACCGGAGGAGGTGGCGGCGAGCCTCGGTGTGGTCCTCCCCCAGTTCCGCGAGTACGAGCAGCTCGGCCTGGTCACTTGGATCGACGCGTCGGGTTCGAAAGCGGCTCCGTCGGCCCAGCGGATCGTCGTCTCCGGCTCGGACGACCGTGCGGGGATCCTCTCTTCCCTCGTGAAGGCCTCGAAGGCCTACGTCGAAGCCGGTCGCACCCCGATGCGGTTCGGCTTCCTCGGCGTGTCGGCCGTGCTGGCGCACGGGGACGAGCGCGCCGGATTCTCGTTCCTCCAGAACGTCGTGGGCATCCTCAAGCCCCGCGACGCGGCCGCCGTTTACTCGCTCGAGGGAGGGGCCATCTCGGACGCTCAGGTCGAGGCGCTGCTCGGCCGAATGGACGGGGCGATCGCCTTCCGCCAGGACCGGGACAAGACGTTCTTGTCCGTCCGGGGCCTCGGAGAGGTCCAGACGCACGACTGGGTCGAATGCCGCGCGACCAATCGCGCGCTCATCATCGGGTCGTTCGCGCTCGAGCGGATCCGATAGTCGCTCGGAGACCGTCCTCGGACCGAGGCCGCGCGCTCCCCCGGATCTCTTTCGCCGAGCGACCGAGCGATTCGACCCACCCTTCCGTCCGGTCTTCTAGGGGGGTTTACCGGCCTTAGTGCTCCGTCCTAGGTGCCGCCGATCGGGCGGCCGATCCGGGGGAGGGGGCCGGGTCGACGCTCTCGTAATCCTTCGGGTCCGCGAGGTAGAGCGGTGCCTCGCCGCGGAAGAAGCGGACCAGGTTTTCGAGCGCCTTCGAAAGACTGTACGGGATCGCCTCGGGGACCGAGCCCGAAACATGGGGAGAGCCGGTCAGGTTGGGCAGGTCGGTCCAGGGGAATCGACGACCGAGGCGGCCGTCGCCAAAGCCCTCGTCCCACCACACGTCGAGGGCGGCCCGGAACTCGGGATGGTCCTTGAGATGCTGATACAGCGCTTCTTCCACCACGGTGCCGGCGCGCCCGACGTTCACGAAGATGGCGTTGGGCCGCATCCGGGCAAACTGTGCCGCCCCGAGGGAGCCCTGCGTCTCTCGGGTGAGGGGGCGGGCCTCGAAGATCACGTCCGCCTCGCCGAGCGCCTCGTCCAGGCGGTCGGCCGGGAACATGGCGGAAACCCCGGGCGCCATCCGACCGGTTCGATTTACCCCTACGACCCTCATGTCGAGCCCGGCGACCCGGGTCCCGATCTCGCGGCCGATCGACCCATAGCCGAGGATGAGCGCCGTCTTTCCGCGAAGGGTCGACGCGGGAGGCGTGGGGCGCAGGCGCCCCTGGCCCACCATGGCATGGGCGGCCACCAGCGAGCGCGCCGATGCGAGCGCCAGCGCGACGGCCCCCTCGGCGACGAACGGGGCGAAGCCACCCACGTTCCCGGCGACCTGGATGGGCGGTGGGAACCGCTCAAAGGGGAATCCGTCGAGGCCCGTGTAGACCCTTTGGACGAACCGGAGTCGGGGAGTGGACAACCGGTCAAAGTCGTCCAGTTCCCGTTCGACCGACCCGACCAGCATCGCTTCCACTTCGGTCCATTGGACCGTCTCGGTCGGCTGGGCGTAGGCATACCCCACGCTGGGAAAGGCCGCGGCGAGCGCCGCGTCGAGTCCCTCCGAGGACTTCAGAGCGACCAGGAGCCGCGGCCGATCGGAGATCATCGCCGGCCCATGCGGGTGAGCCGTAAGTCGACCGTGCTAGCTCCGTAGGGTCGGGGAAGGACGCTGGACCCGCGTCGAAAGGACGTGGGGTTCACGGGTGGGGGGTCCCCTCGGCTGCCGGTGATCGGATCTCGATCGCGGCTTCGATGGAATGCGCCGCCTTCTCAGCGAACGCCCTCGCCTCCTCGATCGTCCCTCCGCGCGCGACGGCGACTCCGAGGCGCCGGTCGGGATAGGCTTCGGGCTTGCCGAACAGGAACACCCGGACCCCCGAACTGCCGAGAGCCGACGTGAGACCCCCGAACGACGGTGCCCAACCGGAGCGCGCCGCAAGGATCACATGGGCCGCGGCGAGGGTGGTCGGTTCGGGACCGGTGTACGGCAACCCGAGGATCGCCCGGGCGTGGAGGGCGAACTCGCTGTTCCACTGGCTGCCCAGCGTGACGAGACCGGTGTCATGGGGTCGGGGGGATACCTCGCTGAAGTACGTGGTGCCCCCTCGCACGAAGCACTCGACACCGAAGATCCCGACCCCGCCGAGCTCGTCCGTCACCGCCGACGCGGTCGCCTCGAGCGACCGCCGAACGTCGGGCGGGAACGGCTCGGGCTGCCAGCTTTCGTGATAAAGGGTCCCAGGGCGGACATGGGCGATCGGCTCCATGACCGTCGTGACGACCCGCCCCTCGGGGTTGTAGTGACGCAAGGAGAGCATGGTCACCTCGCGGTCGAAGGGGATGAACTCCTCGATCATCACCCGATGGCTCCGCACCCGGCCGTGTTCGCTCGCTTCCCGATACGCGGCCTCGACGAGGCCCGGGTCCCGGACGACCGTCATGCCGTGCCCGGAGCTGGACATCATGGCTTTGAACACGCACGGCAGCCCGAGATCCTGAACGGCGCTTCGGGCCTCTTCGACGCTCTCCACGAAGGCGAACCGGCTCGTGCGCACATGGGCCCTCTCGGCCGCCAGACGGCGGATCCGCTCCCGGTCCATGGTGGCGCGGGCCGATTCGGCACGCGGGATCACCGTCCATCCTTCCTCCTCGAGGCGTACCAGCTCCCCGGTGGCGATCTGCTCGATCTCCGGTACGAGCACATCCGGGGCCTCGCGATGGACGAGCGCTCGAAGGGCGGCCGCATCGGTCATCGCCACGACGTGGTGCCGGTGGGCCACCTGCATCGCCGGGGCGTTCGCATACCGGTCGACCGCGATCACCTCCGCGCCCAGGCGCATCGCTTCGATCGCGATCTCCCGTCCGAGCTCGCCGCTGCCGAGCAGCATCACCTTCGGCGCGTCCCCGACGAGCGGGGTACCGATCCGGTCTCGAAAGGTCACTCCGGCGACTCGGTGCTCGGCCGGCATCTTGGGGGTATGGACTGCTCGGGAAGAACCCTGCGGCCGGGGTCCACGGACCCGTCACCTCGCGACCCAGGCCCGCGGTGAGGAGTCTACTCAGACCCCATCGTCCGCGGTTGGGGGATGGTCTTGGGCTGGTCAGCGTCGGTCGGAACCCCTGTCTTGCCCTCGACGATGTCGCAATCCCGCCAGCTGATGCCGACGGTGACGTGCGGAAAGGCGACCTTGAGCGTGTAGTTCGCGAGCTTCCCGGTGACGAGCCCTTGGGACCCGGCCGCGAGGTTGGGGTTCATGACCGTCAGGTCTCGCGTCAGGATCACCCAGGTCTTCCCGAAGACGATGCGGGAGAGCTCGTTGCGATCTTCCATGGTCTCGGTCGTTCGAGACCTCCCGAGGCATAAGTTTGCCGTCTCCGGACGGAATCGCCTTCGGATCGGGGCTTATCGTGGCGCGAAGAGTGGCGAAACTGCCCGTGGGACCCCCTTGGAGGTCCCGGCACGGGTTATGCGTAGAAGCCCGCCGTTTATGTATATAGACCTCATGCGCCGTGATAACATGTCGGCTGCCGGGATGAGCATGGAAACTGCTCATGGGATGCAAGAGGCGCCCCCGAGAGTAGAGGAGAAGCCCGAATGGTGGGCCGGGCCTGCGACCCTTGGGTTGCTGGGCTTCGGTACGACCACCATCCTGGCCGGGCTCCAAGTCGGAGGCTGGATCGGCGCTGGAGCCGTCCTCGCGATGGCGATCTTCTTCGGTGGGATCGCCCAGATCATAGCGGGGCTCATCGGGCTTCGCAAGGGCAACATGTTCGCCACCGCGTTCGTATGCTACGGGGCCTTCTGGCTGGCGTTCAACTGGATGTTGACCTCCACGGCCGTGCCTGCCGACTTCTATGGCATTGCGGCTTTCATGTTCGTCTGGTTCCTGGTGACCCTGACGTTCACGCTGAGCGCCCCGAAGCACGGGTTCGGGATCACGTCGGTCTTCGTCACCCTGTTGATCGCGTTCGCCCTCCTGACCTGGAGGTTTGATGCCCTCGCGGGCGGAACCATCCTGAGCAAGAGCACCCTACAGGGGATCGGCGCCGAGATCATCCTGACGGGACTCCTCGCCTGGGGTGTCGCGACGGCCGACCTGACGAACTGGAACTACGGACGGAAGATCATCCCGGTCTAAGGCGAGCGGGATTCTTCCGGTTCCAACCCTTTCCTCCCTTTTTCCTTTGGACTGGTTTCCGACTCGGCAGGCATGGTGTCGTAAGGGCCGGCGCCGGCTACCTGGTGGCGGCGGGGGGCAGGCCGGCTCGAAGGCCTGCCTCGACTGCACCGCGGGACAGGAGCAGCGCTCCTACGAAGAGAGGGATGAGGAAGAGGTCCGACCCGGGCCAATTGACCCCGACCGCTTCTCCGAACCAGAAGGTCGCGAAGGTGAACAGCATCGAGGTTCCGAGCAACTTGAGCCAGGGGACCTTGATCCGACGGAGCTGCTCGTGGAGGAGGAACGCGAGCACGATCAAGAGGGCGCCTCCGAGGAGCGCGCCGACGACCGCGGAGAAGGCGTAGCCAGCGGCGGTGATCCCCAGCAGGACCACCACGACCTCCACCGCCTCGACCGCGCCCGACGTGAAACCCGCCCCGAACTGGACGGCTCCGCCCCACTTCGCGTGGGGGGCTGCGCCGGGGGGGAGGGCCGCACGCCGGTACGACCGTAGCGTGCTGCGGAACAGGTACCCCCCGAACCCGGCGAGCAGTACGGCGGAGACATAGAGCAGGTAGGAGTGCGAGATGACGTCGAGCGCGGCCCCTACTCCGACCGCCACCGCGGAGACCACCGCGACCCCCGCCACCGCCCCGGTCGCCCCCGGGCGCGCGGTCGGGTGGTCGGCGCTCACGGCGATGACGAGGACGACGACCTCGGTCATCTCGAGGAGCGTGATGAGGGACGCCGCGAGGACGGCGGGAAGGTAGAGGGAGAGGTCCACGACGTTCGCCTCGTCGGTTCAGCGCACGGTCCAGGCCTGGAGGCCGGCGGGCTCGATTGAGAAATCGGTGACGGAACCCCCCGAGGCCTGGACCGCCTTCGCCACCTGGGCGCGCCGGGCGAAATCGCAGAACAGGAGGATGTATCCACCGCCCCCGCTCCCCACCAGCTTCCCCCCGAGGGCGCCCGCGGCCCTCGCGTTCTCGTAGAAGGAGTCGATCTGGGGGTTCGAGACCCCTTCCGCGAACTGTTTCTTGAGCTGCCAGCCCTCGTCGAGGAGACGCCCCATCTCGTCGATGTTGCCGCGCAAGAGCTCGTTCTTCATGTCGATGGCCAGGGCTTTGGTCGCGTCCAGCGCGCGGACCGTCGCCTCCCTTTTCTCCGCGTAGCTCCGCTGCTGGCGTTCGATGATGTCGGCCGAGTAGTGGCTCGTGCCGGTGTAGCAGAGCAGGAGGCGGTAGGCGAGCTCGTTCGCGACGTCCGGCGAGATCTTGAGGGGGTTCACCACCGTCCGGTCCGCGCCGAACTCCATGAAGTTGAACCCGCCGAACGCGGCGGCGTACATGTCCTGGCGGCCCCCCTTGAACCCGAGCTCCGTCCGCTCGATCCGGTAGGCGAGCTCGGCGACCTCGTAGGGGGTCCAGTGCTCGCGGAGGTGCCGTTGGAACGCCCCCACGATCGCGACGCACATGGTCGAGGAGCTCCCCAACCCCGTCCCGACGGGAGCGTCCGAGTGGAGGAAAAGGCGCATCGATTCGGCCCGGCCGCCGTTGACCGGTCGAAGGACGTTGACAGCCGCCTTGACCAGGTCGAGTTCGCCGTTGTAGACGAGGTCCTCCGGTTTGGCATAATCGACCGAGAGGTTGTAGTCCAATGACTGGACCGAGACCGCCCCCCGACCGTTGTCCTCGGCCTCGAGGGTCGCGTAGGCGAACCGACTGATGGTGCAATTGAGCACCGCCCCTCCCCGTTCCTCGGGGTAGGGGGAGACATCGGTCCCTCCGCCGGCGAAGCTGATCCGGAGCGGGGCCTTGGCCCGCACGATCTGCATCGACCCGGCGGAGACCGACTCTTTCAAGTTAAAGATTCCCAACTCCATACGGCCCCCGTGGGCCCGAGAGGCCCACGGGTTTATTCCCCTCGGCGAACTCGGAGGTCCGTGACGCGGCGCTACCCCGGTCCCTCCCTGGCGGTCGACGCGGTCTGCATCCGTCGCGGGCGCGTGCTGCTGGTCCGACGCGGCCGACCCCCCTTCCGGGGTTCCTGGGCGCTCCCCGGCGGGTTCGTGGAGATCGGCGAGACCGTCGAGACCGCCGTCCTCCGAGAGCTGCGGGAAGAAACGGGGTTGACCGGTCGCCTGGGACCGCTCGTCGGGGTCTACTCGGACCCGGACCGGGACCCCCGCAAGCACACCGTCTCCGTCGTTTTCCTCATCGACGGCCCGAGCGGGGTCCCCCGAGGCGGGGATGACGCGGCCTCCGCGGAGTGGGTCAGCCTGGACCCGGTCCCCCCGCTCGCCTTCGACCATGGTCGAATCCTCCGGGACGCCCTGGCCCAGAAGAGGCGAGCCGGCCGTGGACGCCCGGGTTAGGACGCTGGCCGGAGGGCGACCCGGACCCGACGGGGGCTCAGGATTTCGGGACGGGGGGTGGCGCCACGGGCTGGGAAGGCGGGGACCTTGGCTCCGGCGGCCTCTCCGGTGGACGGCGCCGCCAGAAAGCGACGGCAAGCACGACCAGGACCACGAGCACGAGGAGGGCGATGAGCGCGTACCCCCAACTCCCGAGCCCAAGGGGCCCCGAGGTGCCGGAGGTCCCTGACCGCTGGGAGGCGACCAAGCTGATGGTTCCGGCTTGACCGGTGACACTGAACGTGGCCGACGGGGGTGAGGAACTCCATCCGGGCGGGAGGGAGACGGAATAGGTGTAGGTCCCGTTCGGAAGAGAGAAGGAGAGACTGGAGGAGGTCGTGAAGTTCGCCGGCGCGCCGTCGAGGGAGATCCCCCACGACGCGCTCGCGGGTAGACCGCTCATCGAGAACGTGACCGGGTACTCGACCTGGGTGAAGAGAATATCCAGCGTGGTGAGAGATCCATTGACCGAGATCCTCCCCTGGGAGAAGGCGCCCGCCGTCCAACCCGCGGGTTGGGCGAGGACCGTGTAATTGTACGTGCCGTTGACCGCCGACCAGTTGAGCTGGTCTCCCTCCGAGCTCAAGTACGGCCCTCCGAGGATCTGGAGACCCCACAGGCTCCCCGCGGGGAGACCGGATTCGGCGAACATAACACCGTAGACCGCAGGCAGGAAGGAAACGAAGATCTCGTGGGCGGCTCCGTCCACCCCGAAGACGCCCGACACCGCGAAGTATCCGGGGAGGCTCGTACGGGCGACGTAGGAGTAGCTCCCGTTCTTCAGCGGGAGGCTGACGCTCGCGGCGGACGTAGGAGCGCCCCTCGGTTGGCCGGAGACATTGAGCGTCCAGTTCGCGCCGGCGGGCAAACCGGCTACGGCGAAGGTCGTCACGAAGGTCGGAGGCGGTGAAAATGCCTCCTCATACTCGACGTTGCTGCCGGTGACGTTGAACTCGATCTGATGGGGTTGTTCCGTCCAGTTCGACTGTGCGGCGAAGGCGATCTCGAGCGTGCTGTTCGCCGCCGCGAACGTGATGCTCGTGGTGTTGGACTCGAGGGGATAGAGGGTCGGCGAACCATCGAACGTCTCGGTGACGTTCGCCCACCAGTCGAACCCGGTCGGCAACGCGAGCGCGACGAGGGTTACGTTGTACGTGACGAGCTGGAAAACGAGGGAGACCTGCATCGAGACCCCGTCGATGACGAATTGTCCTTGGCGCGCCACCAGCGAGTAATCCGAAGGCGGGTAGGCGTTCCACGAGTAGCTTCCGTTCGCCAACTGGAGGACCGCCTGCGGGGAACTGGTGAAGAATCCCTGCCCCGTATTGAGGAAGAATCCCCAGGTCCAGCCCGGGGGCAGGCCCGTCTCAGAGACCGTGACCGGGACGACCGAGACGGTCGCAGCGGAGTCGTACTCGAGGACCCCCTGTTCCATCGAACCCGTCGAGAGGCCGAGGCTCCAGTTGGCCGGAGTGCCGGTGGCCGGGTCCGCCGCGGACGTTTGAGTCCACTCCAAATTCAAGGCGCTCTCCCCGGTCTGGTCGATGCCCTCGCCGTAGGCCTCCGTCGTCCCAGGGACCCAGGTGGTCGAACCGAACCGCTGGAACAGGAGCTGAAGGTTCCCGCCCGTCGGGGAGGTGAAATCCCCCTGTCCTAGGCTCGGTCCGCCGACGAGGCCGAATTGAGGGGAGAGGCTGCCGGGCGGCCCGCCCTCGAGAGGGTTATTGGCGAACTCGTTCCCCTCCCAGGAGTAGTTGTTCCAGAGGGCACCGAGAATGTACGACCCCCCGGGAAGTGGCAAGCTCAGGGTGGAAGTCCCGGGGATCCCGAAGGAGAACAGGACCGACTCGCCCCCGAAGACGGTCGTGTTCTCGAGCGTCGTTTGGATCGAAAAGTCAAGGGGAGTGTTAAGCACCTGTCCCGTCAGGGGGAAGTTGTACTCGTAGATCGACTCGTTCGAGTAGAGGCCCCAGTACGGATAGACGACCCAACCGCTGAAATTCATACTCCAGGCCCCCGGCGTCCCGTTGATGTAAATGACGTTCTGGACCCAGTAGATCGGGGCGCCGAGGGCATTGGCGACGAAGAAGTTCTGCTGGATCGAGGCGTTGTAGTACGGACTGGTCGACGTGACGTCCAGCCCGGTGAGGTTGAAATTGGCCCGGAGGGAGGAGAGGTCCCCGGGGGAGTTGACGGGTTGGTAGCTCACGAGATACATCGTGTAGTTGTAAGCGTCGACGCTCCCCCATCCGGTCACCAGGTCGTACCCGACGAGCGCTGGGTAGGCGAAGTTCTGGCCCACCGTGACGTCGTAGAAGGGAATAGTTGGGAGGGTCGTGTTGTACGCCGGGTTCGTGGTGATGTAGCCGGTGCTGGAGGTCGCCGAGGAGGAGACCGTCGTGTACTGCGCGTTCGCCAGCGCGTACAGGTCCGGGTCGAGGAAGCCGAGCCAGGAGTTGTTGAACGCTCCGAGCACGTGGTCGGCATCGACGAGCATCCCGGCGGTGAGCGGGGATGCGATGCTCGTCCCCGCGACATCGAAGAAGAACCCCCCGACCGACGCGTTGGAGGCTTCGTACTCGACCCCCCCCAACGTGATCGTCATGATGGTGTTGTTCGCCAGCGCCGCAATGTCGGGCACGCCGCGGCCGAGCCCGTGCGTGAGCTCGTTCGCGCTCGTGTCGTTCTGCCAATCCGGCGCCGGGAAGATCGCACTGATCCCCCCGGTCGAGCCAGCCGCCGGGTTGGGGGAGTCCCACGCGGCCGTCTGATTCCAGACGATGTTCTCGCTCATCTGTAGGGTCGTCGGGTCGAGGGCGACGGTCGTGCCTCCCACGGCGACGTCGCCGTACGTATCGAAGGCCATCGAGGCCGGGAAGAAGGTGGTCTGGCCCGGCGGGTCGGTCCCGCCGCCATCTCCGTTGGGATTCGAGGCGGAGTCGCCCGAGGCCACCAGGACCGTGATACCGCGGGCGGCCGCCGTGGCGATCGAGGCGTTCCAGCCGGCATCAAACCCGTCGGTGCCGCCCCAGGAGTTCGAAATGACCGAGACGTTCGCCAGGGCGGGGAAGCTCGCGTTCGGGTTGAGGATGTACGCGAACGCGTCGTCCAGGTTGACGGTCGAGAGCGTGGAGCCGTACACGTTGTAGATCCTCGCCCCGGGCGCCGTCGACCCGAGCATCTCGAGGTCGAGCGTGTTCTCCACATTGGCGGAGGTGTTGTCAAATGAGGCGAGGGGTCCCGGCGCGGGCGCCCCGTTCAAAGGGACCCCGGTCACGGAGGCGTGGGGTTCGCCCGTGGGGAGGGTCTCGTTGTAAAAGTCGGAGATGTCCCGCGGGTCGAAGGGGCCGACCGACTGGCCTGTCGCGAGGTTGCCCCACGGAGTGGTGATCGGGTTCCCTTCGTAGGTCCCCGCGGAGAGGATCGTTGCCGCCACCATGTTGGTCGGGTAGCCCTCCTCCGCGAACAGCGAGAGCTGGTCATACGCGACCTGGAAGTCGGACGCGAATTCGAACTGGAAACCACCGCTCATGACCGGACTGGGGTACGCGCTGAGAGGGGGAACCTGGGTGGGGCCGGAGAGGACCCCCCCCGAGCGGAAGACCGGGGTCGAATGGAGCGGGTGGTTGGTGAGGGAAGAGTACGAGCTCAGTCCGTCTACCCCCGCGAGCAGCCCAGCGAGAGGAGCGGGGAATTCCGGGGCGGAGGTCGGCGCGTAGAACGTGTGACCCCCCACTTCGTACGAGTCGAGCGACGCATGGAAGATCGCCTCCGCGGTGGACGGGACCACGTCGAACGAGAGGCTGACCCGGTCGGCGGACGTACGCACGTTCGTCGCTCCCAGCGCCTCGACGTACTGGACCGCCGCGCGGTAGGTCGAGGTAGGTTGCCCGAATTCACCGTCGAATTCGGCGGCACTGAGGTAGTGATGATACTCGGAGGACCGGGGGTTCTGCAGCTCGGCCAGCAGAGCGGCGAGCCGCGAGGCGTTGGCAAAATTGAAGGTCAGAAGGACGGGAATGGATGGGCGCGAAGGGACCGGACCCACCGCCACCGCGTTCGGCACCGTGCGTCCGAGCTCGGTGTAGGGAAACGGCGCGACCGGCGCGTGGGTGAGCGACGCGATCGAGAGCTCCGTCAGGGGTCGGAGCGAGGAGCCCATGGCATGGGGGGCACCGCCGCCCACGGCCGGTGATAACAAGGGAATGGCAGGCACCGCCATAAGGGCGGCGATCAGGAGGACCCATAGGCTCCGTAAAATCAGACTGGGGGTGCGCATGGATGTGCCCGGACGGTCGGGGTTCCCCCGCCGGGGATGCCACCATCCGTGCCGAAGATAAGCGTTGTCTTGCCCGTGGGACATTTCCGGTCGCGTCAGTCGTTTTCGTGGCGTGTAATCGACCCGTCGACCGAACCTTGAAGTAAGTCGCCGGCCCGGGGCCAGAGGACGAACATGCCGTACCGAACGACCATGACCGGAAGCTGGTATCGACCCCCCGAGGTTCTCGCGCTCCTCGCGCAGAGTCCGACCGGTGAGATCCCGATCGCGCACGAGGCGACGTACCTGGACGCCGAACGCACCGCGATCCGCGACCAGCTCCACCCCGGGGGCGCGTCGTTCGGGCTCGACCAGGTTTCGCCCGGTGAGCAGCGGGTGGCCGGTTACACCTTTTACCTGCCCCAACGGTTCGAGGGCTTCTCGCGGACCGAACGGGTGGCGATGCCCTTTTCGCCGGAGCTGATCGAGGAGTTCCAGAGCTCGAATCCGGCGCTCGGCGCCGCGCTCGCCAGCACCCGGGACGCCTTTTCCCTGCCCAAGATCGTCGCGCCGCTCGTCTACCATGGACAGGCGGCGGCTCGCCGCGCGGCCACCGACGCGGCGCGCCTGGCCCACGAGGAGGGAGCGCCCAGCGTCTTCCTGCCCGCTCCGTCCCCCGGCGTGATCACGATCTTCTATCCGAACAACCCCGAGGTCTACCCGGACCACCTCCAGTATCTCCGCGCCGTCAGCGCTCAACTCCGGGAAGAATACCGCGCCGTCCTCGAGGTGCCGGGGGTCGTGCTCCAGATCGATGCTCCGGACCTGGCGATGGGCAAGCAAACGGCCACCGATTGGGGCATCGACTTCTACGACGCGCTCCCCCACCACGTCGACGCGATCAATCACGCTGTCGACGGGCTGCCGCGGGACCGTATTCGGGTCCACTATTGCTACGGGAACTATGCCGCGTCGCACCAGAGCGACGCGGACTTTGCCCGCATCCTGCCCCAGCTCACCCGCCTCCATGCCTCGAAGCTCGTCGGGGAGCTCGCGAACCCCCACCACGAAGGCGACCTGCTGGTCCTCCAGGAGTATGCCCGCGACCACGGTTGGCCCAAGGGACTCGCGTTTGTGGGCGGAGTGATCGACGTGAAGACGCCGATCGTGGAGAGCCCGCGGACGGTTCGCCTTCGACTCGACCAACTCGCCCAGGCCGTCGGGACCCAGAACACGTGGGGAGGGACCGACTGCGGGTTCGAGACGTTCGCCCGAATGAACGGAGTCCCAAAGTCGGTGGCCCTACTCAAGCTGAAAGCGCTCGCCGAGGGCGCCCGGTTGAGCGGCTGAGGGGGTCGTCCGGCCGCCCGGTCCGCCCCGGCGCGCCGTCACCGTCTTATCGGCCCCGGGGCGTGCGCGCGGCGCATGGGAAATCCTCCCCACGAGCCGCACCCGAGAGCGACGCTGCTCTCCGACTTCATCCTTGGGAGCCAGGACGGCCTCGTCAACGTCCTCGGGATCCTCCTCGGACTCACCGTCTCCACGCACGACGTCCGCATCATCCTCATCGCGGCGTTCGCCGCGCTCGCGGCCGAATCGATCTCGATGTCGGCGGTCGCCTACACCTCGACCCGCGCCCGTCGCGAGTTCTACCGCTCGGAGGTCGACCGCGAGCTGAAGGAGATGCGGGAGGTCCCCGAGATCGAGCGCGAGGAGATCCGGGTGATCTTTCGCAAGTGGGGCTACCAGGGGGACGACCTCGAGCGGGTCGTCCGAGAGGTGGAAGCGAAACCGAAGATGATGCTCGACCTCATGATGGCGTTCGAGCTATCGCTATCTCCGGTCAGCGAGGGGCAGCCCCGGCAGAGCGCGGAAATCGTGCTCGGCGCCACGGTAGTCGGTTCGTTCATCCCTCTGATCCCGTTCCTGGTCCTGCCGGGATCGCTCACCACGGCGGCGATCCTCGCGGTCATTCTGAGCGCCCTCACGCTCTTCCTCGTGGGCTGGTACGAGGCCCGCACTACCGAGAGCGTGACGTGGAAGAGCGGTCTGCGGATGATCGTGATCGGATTGGGCGCCGGCTTCGGTGGATTCCTGATCGGAGTCGCCGCGAACCACTTCTGAACCGTCACCGACCCGTCGGGTCGAGGAACCACCGTCTAGGCGGGTCGGGTCATCCGGGATCGGGCACGGGGGCGCAGGACGCGGCGGAGGGGAGAGGTCCAGGACGGGCGTCGGACCTCATGGTGACGGCAGCGCGTGCACCAGGCGACGGCTTCTCCACCGCCAGCGAGCTCGGGCGTGGCGACGTGGTCCTCTGGGGAGTGGCCGCAGCGTCGGTCGAGGCAGGGGTGGGGCTGGCGCGAGAAGGAGCCGAGGTCGGACACACCCATGTTATACACACTCATGCGTATAAAACCAGAGGGTCGCGCCCTCGGGCCGGGGTCCGGCTAGGCGTGCATCAGCCGGATTTCCTTGGCGGAGCGCGCGTCCTTCTCCTTGTCCGTCAGCTCGCGGATGTGGAACGAGACGGAGACGGTCCCGTTGAGCTCGATCGGCTGGGGTAGGAACGGGAGTCTGAGGGAGACTCCTTCGAGGCGGAGGTCCAACTCACCACGTTGGTTGGCCATCGCATTCATCCAGTCCTGGAACGGGTTGGTCGATTCCCGGGGGGTTCGGTCCGCTGTGGGCATGCCCCCGCATTCCAACGGAGGGATAGGAACCTATCGCTCCCCCGTGCGGGGCGCCCGGTACGCCCTTGGCGACGTCCCGCGTCCCGGGTGCGGGTCCTACGTCCCGGGGGTGAGCCCGGCGCGAGCCCGAAGCGCGTGGTAGAACCCACCGAAACTCGTGGCGGTGGGGGTCCGCATCCCCTGATTCCGGAGCTGCTCGCGGACCTCGCGCGGGCCCTGGCGCAGGTCGAGGATCTTGGCGCTGTCGTACTTGTACTGGAAGGTCCCCGCCGGCCCGCGGGGGAACGGTTCCCAGTCCTTCGGGGTCGTCATGCGGAGGTCTTGCGGGCGCTTCCCGTCGGACGGGGCGAACCCGGGCAACGTAAGATGCTCGTCCGTGAGCCAGAGCATCGTCGCGTCGCGGATCGCTTCCTCGGTCGTGCCGTCCAGCGCCCCCGGCGAGACCTGGGATCGGACCCATCCGACGAGCGCGTCGAACGTCTTCTCGGTGTTCTCCTCCAGCATCTGGAGCACCGCGAGGCGGATCGCGCTCCGGCGCAGCTGTTCGATGCCACTCTCGCTGAGGCGGTACTCGGCGGTCAGCCCGAGCAGGCTCTCCGAGTTGTCCGCGAGCTCCTTGAGGGAGAGGACCGCCAGAGGAGCCGCGGGTTCGTCCTTCGAGACGTGCCAGAGGGAGAATTCCCGGCCGTTGGTGAGCAGGACGAGCGGGACCTTGGCCTTCTGGGCCTGATCGGCCACGCCGCCGATCTCCGACACGGAGGCCGTACGCTCCCGCACATCCAGGAATAGCCGGGCGTGCCCCTCCGCGTTGAACAGGGCGTAGTCGACCGGCCCGTCGCCGGGGTTCGCTTCGAAATCGAGGTAGACCTGCTTCTTGTCGTGCGGGTCCCATCCCAGAGCGACGAGGAACGGATTCACGATCCAGTGGCGAACCTGCTGTTCGGTGACCTCGGGCACGTCCCGGAGCACCTCTTGGGCGACTTGGCTGAAGTCGGCGAGCCGCCGGCTCAGGTCGACTGCTTCCATCGCCGGGACGATGGGTGGGTCTGTGCCTTAAATCTACCCGTTCGGGTGGTGCGGCCTCTGTCGCATTCCCTCGAGCCGCAGGAACCCCTCGACGGGCTCGAGCGGCGTCGCGAGCCCGTCGTACGGCGGAAGTCCGAGCCGGTCCGATAGAAGCCATTCGACCTCGTACGCGTACAGGAGCGATGACCCGAGGGTCTCCAGCAGGCGGGCGAGGCGCTCGCCCCCCGTCGCGGTGAGGTGAAAGTAGTGGGGCGCGAGCCCGAGCGAATCGAAGAGGAAGTCGGTCAGCTCCCGGTAACGCCAGACTCGGGGCCCTCCCGCGGTGACGGTGCGGGACCCCTCGAGCCCCGCCTCGCGTCGCACGATCCTGGCCAGGTCCCGGACCGCGATCGGGCTCACGTGGTACTCGCCGTCGCCGAAGATGGGGAAGCGATGCCATCGGGCCATGGTCCGGAGCATAACGGTCAGGAGCTTGTCGCGCGGGCCGAACAGCATCGTCGGCCGCACGATACTGCACGGGACGCCGCTCGTTGCGACGGCTCGGTCGACCTCCCGCTTCCGGACCATGTAGGGGAGGGTCGTCTCGATGTGCTCGGTGGCGACCGGCACGCTGATCTGGACGATCCGGCCCACTCCAGTCGCGCCCGCAACCGCCACGAGTCGGCACAGTCCTTCCGCCAGCGGGCGGAAACGGCGGTCCGGGCCCGAGCGGTACCACGCGACGTTCACGACCACGTCCACCCCCTCGAGGAGGGGACGCCAGTCCGGAACTCCGGCCACGTCGGCCGCTACCCATTCGACCGAAGGGACCGCCTCCGCGGGGGCGGGGTGCCGGTGCACGGAACGGATGTTCCAGTCCGGCGAAAATTCCTGAATGAGCGCTCGGCCGACGAGCCCTCCGCCCCCGCCGACGAGCAGGAGACGAGGTCGGCGCGCGGGGTCACCGCTCATGCGATGGGGGGAGCGGCCCGGCGGGCGTGGCTTTCCAGGTGCTGGAAAGCCTCCACGATAAGCGGTTTGACCGCGGCGACCGTGACGGGTCGGCCCGCCTCCCGCGCGAGGGACGTCATCACCGGTCCGTCGAACCCGCAGGGATGGAACCGGTCGAACGGGGAAAGGTCGAGGTCGACGTTCAGGGCGAACCCGTGGTACGTCACCCACCCTTCGACCGCGATCCCCACCGAAGCGATCTTCCGCGTCCCGGCGACCCAGACTCCCCGCCGGCCCGAGACGTGACCTCCGGTGACCCCGAAGGCCGCGATCGCCTCGACGACGGCCGTCTCGACCTCGGTGACGAACCCCCGAACGTCGCGGCCCCTCGGCTCGAGGTCCACGATCGGATAGCCGACCAACTGCCCGGGGGCGTGGTAGGTAGCTCGTCCGCCTCGCTCCACCTCGACGACCGGTAGCCCGCTTAGGCGGGCCCCTCCGTCGTCTCCTTCCACCCCGATCGTCACGACCGGTGGGTGTTCCACGAGGACGAGCGTGTCCGCGATCCGGCCGGCCCGGCGGTCGGCGACGAGCGCGTGCATCGCCGCCAGCGAATCACGATAGTCGCGCACCCCCCAGTCAATGTCCGACAGCATCCGTTCGCCTCGGCACGACGTGCATCGGCTCGCCCAGCCAGAGAAGGGCCGCCTCCTGAAGGGCCTCGGAGAAGGTGGGGTGAGGATGGATCGTGAGGGAGAGGTCGCGTACGGTCGCGGCCATTTCGATCGCCAGCGTGGCCTCGGCGATGAACTCCCCGCTGTCCTCGCCGGCCACGTGGACCCCGAGCAACAGGCCGCTGGCGGTGTCGCCCACGATCTTCGCCCACCCCCCGGTGGCGTGCGCCGCATGCGCGCGACCGAGGGCCGCGAACGGGAATCGGACCTCCCGTACGGTGTGGCCGCGCTTTTCGGCCTCCTCCCGCGAAAGACCGACCGAGGCGAGTTCGGGGGTCGTGAACACGACCGATGGCATCGCGTCGAACTGGAACCGGGTCGGCCGACCGGCGATCGCCTCGGCCGCCACCGTCCCCTCCCGGTAGGCCTTATGGGCCAGCATCGGGGGCCGTGCGACGTCACCGACCGCGTAGATGTGGGGCACGTTCGTTCGAAGTTGGTCGTCGACCCCGATGAACCCCGTCTTCGGGTCGCTCGCGACCCCGGCCTCCTCGAGGCCGATCTCGCGGGAGGCGGGGCGCTTGCCGACGGTGACGAACAGCCGCTCGGCCCGAAGCACGCCGGGGCCCTGGGCCCCCTCGACCTTCAGAGCGACCCCGTCCGCGGTGCGCTCGAGAGCGATCGCCTTGGTCCCGACGTGGACCTTGACCCCCAAGCGCTCGAGCGAACCGGTCAGCTCACGGGAGAGGTCCGACTCGACCCCGGGGAGGAGCTGGGGGAGCAGTTCGACGATGGTGACATCGACCCCGATGCGGGCCAGGAACTCTCCGAGCTCGCAGCCGCTGACACCGCCACCGAGGACCAGAAGCGAGCGAGGGAGGGAGGTCATCCCGAGCAGGTCGGTGGAGGTGATCACGGTGGTCCCGTCGGGTTCGAACCCCTGCAGCACCGTGGGGAGCGCACCGGTCGCGATGATGGCGTGCTCGAAGTCGATCCGCTCGTGGCCCCCGTCCGGCGCGGCGAAGTCCGCCGAGTGTGGACCGGTGAACCGGGCCTCCCCCTTCAGGACGGTGACGCCGGCCGACTTGAGGAGCGAGGTCACTCCCGCCCGTTCCTTCGCGACGACCGAATCCTTCCAGCGGATCGTCTGCGGCAGGTCGAACTGAACGTCCGACGCCCGCACCCCGACCTCGGGTCCTTCGGTGCGCAGGGCCGAGTAGAGCAACGAAGCGTGGATGAGCGCCTTGGACGGGATGCAGCCGCGGTTGAGGCATTCCCCTCCGAGTTCGTCCTTCTCGACGAGCAGGACCTTCAGCCCGAGCTGGCCACCCCGGATCGCCGCGACGTAGCCGCCGGGGCCGCCCCCCACCACCAACACCTGGGTCGACCGCGCGTAAGTTCCCGCCATCTACGTGCTCCGGCCCGCGGGGGGCGATGGCGGGAACGAGCCGCCCCGGGCATAGACATCTTCGGTCAGGGATGCGGGCGACGGCGGCGCGGTCTCCTCGGCCACCCGCACGGCGGCCCGCACCTCCTCCTCCACCGCCGCGGTCACCCGGGCGTGGGTCTCGGCGTCTAGGAGAGCATTCTCGGAGAGCCAAGTAGTGAGGCGCAGGTAGGGGTCGTGGCTCTGCGCCCGCGCCGACCAGTCCGGCGGCTGATAGCGGGTAGGATCGTCCGAACTCGAGTGCGGCGTCATGCGATAGACCAGGAATTCGAGAAACTCGGGGCCGCGGCCGGACCGCGTCGCTTCGAGCGCCTCCCTCAGGGCGCAGTAGACGCCGATCACGTCGGTCCCGTCGACGCGCCGGCCGGGGATCCCGTAGGCCGCGCTCTTCGCCGCGAGCGTCGCGACCGCGGACTGTCGCTCGACGGGGAGCGAGATCGCCCATTGGTTGTTGGTACAGCAGAACACGACCGGGAGCTTCCACACGGCCGCGAAATTGAGACCCCCGTGGAAGTCGTTCGCGCTCGTGGCGCCGTCGCCGAAAAAGGCGAGGGCGACCCCGGGCGACCCGCGGGCACGCATCCCATAGGCGACGCCCACCGCGTGCGAGATCTGGGTGCCGATGACCGAGGACATCGAGACATAGTGGACCTCGGCCGCGGTCGGGTGACAGGGCATGTTCCGACCCCGACCCGGGTCCCGGTCATCGGCGAACAAGTGGTGGGCGTACGTGACGAGGGAGTGTCCCCGCACCAGGGCCACCAGCTGTTCGCGCAGGCCCGGGAGGATCCAGTCGTCCGGCCCCGTGGCAAGGCCGGCGGCGACGCTCACCCCCTCCTGACCGGTCGCCGCGCCGTAGAATCCCACGCGCCCCTGACGTTGGAGCCCCTGCATCCGGGCGTCCAGCGCTCGACCGAGAGCCATCCACCGGTGCATCGCAAGGAGCGTGTCTTGCCAACGGGGGCCCAGCGCCGATTCGGTCTCGGCGGAGGAATAGGGAAGGGGAACGACGGCGGGCGCCGCGCTCATGCCATCTCAGCGAACATCTGGTGCGGGTCCTCCAGGTTCGACTTCACCGTCGCGAGGAACTGGGCCCCCTCGATTCCGTCGAGCACCCGGTGGTCGAGCGAGACGGAGAGGTTCATGAGATCGGCCGGCCCGATCGTGCCGTCCGGACGGTACATCGGACGGCGTTGGATCTTGTGCACTCCCATGATCGCGACCTCGGGGTAGTTGAGGATCGGCGTCGCGAGCACCCCGCCGAGTGCGCCGAGGCTCGTGATCGTGAAGGTCCCTCCCGTCATTTCGGGGCGGGTCAACTTCCCCGCTCGACCGCGCTCCGCGAGGTCCGCGATCTCCCGGGAGAGCTCGAGGACGCTCTTGCGGTCCGCGCCGTGCACGACCGGCACGATGAGGCCCTCCGGTGCCGCCGTGGCGATACCGACGTTGAACGCCGAGTGGAGGACGAGTTCCGACCGAGCGTCGTCCATCGTCGCGTTCAACCGGGGGTGGGCGCGCAGTCCCGCAACGACCGCCTTCACGAAGAAGGGGAGGTAACTGAGCTTACCCCCTTGCTTCTCGACGTGCTTGGCCATTCGCTCGCGGAGGTGGACCAGCTCCGAGACGTCCACCTCCTCCACGTAAGTGAAGTGGGCGGCGGTGTGCGTGGAGAGCGTCATCCGGTCCGCGATCGCCCGGCGGATCCCTCGGATCGGCACGCGCGTCAGAAGGTCGGAGGGATCTCCCTCGGCACGAGCCGGGGCGCTCGCCGGAACCGAGGGGCCCGGTGCTGTGCCGCCTGTCACCGCGGGGGGCGCCGAGGTGCCCGGTTGCGCGCCAGCGTCCAGGTCGGCCTCGGTGATGCGTCCGCCCGGCCCGCTCGCGCGCACCGCGCGAAGGTCGATGCCCCGCTCGGCCGCGAGCCGCCGTAAGTAGGGAGAAGCGAGAACGCGATCCGGGGTACCGCCCGGAGCGGCGACCGCCGCCTTCGGCGGCGGTGAGGCCGCGGGCGCGGCGGCCAATGGACCCGTAGCTGCTTTTCCTCGAACCTCGGAGGCGAGTGCGACCGGGGGGTTCGAGGCGGGCGCCGACCCTCCGCCCGTATCGATGGTCACGAGAAGGGCCCCGACCTTGACCTTCTCACCGACCTGCGCATGGAGGCGAGCGATGCGTCCGGCCTTGGGCGAGGGGATCTCCACATTCGCCTTGTCGGTGAGGACGCTGACCAGCGGGGCGTCCTCGGCGATGGGGTCCCCCTCCTTGACGAACCACTGAACGACCTCGCCCTCGGCGACTCCTTCACCGAGGTCGGGCAACCGGAACTCGAACGCCATCTCCGTCTCCTACCCCGAGCGTACGGTCGCCCGCACGGCGTGCGCGACCCGCTCTACATTGGGGAGATACAGGTTTTCGAGCGCATAGGGGAACGGCGTGTCGTACCCCGTGACACGGGCGATGGGGGCCTTCAGCGAATAGAACGCCTTCTCCGCCAGGATCGCGGAGAGTTCCCCGCCGAACCCGCAGAACCGGGCCGCCTCGTGGACGACCACCGCGCGGCCGGTCTTCTCGACCGACGCGAGGATCGCCGCCTCGTCCAGCGGGACCAGGGTTCGAAGGTCGAGGATCTCGGAGGAGATCCCCTCTTTTGAGAGGAGTTCTGCCGCCTCCGAGACGATCGGGATCATCGCTCCATAGGCGAACAGCGAGACGTCCGTGCCTTCCCGCACGAGCCGGGCCTGGCCGAACGGCACTCGGTGGTCGCCGTCGGGCACTTCTCCCGTCACCGACCGATAGATCCGCTTCGGCTCCAGGAACATCACGGGGTCCTCGTCGTGGATGGCGGTGAGGAGGAGGCCCTTCGCGTCCGCGGGGGTCGATGGGATGACCACCTTGAGGCCCGCGGTGTGGGCAAAGTAGGCTTCGGTGCTCTGGGAGTGGTAGAGGCCGCCCTTGATTCCGCCGCCATACGGGGCACGGATGACCACGTGGCACGGATACTGACCACCGGAGCGGTACCGGAATTTTGCGAGCTCGCTCACGATCTGGTCGAACGCGGGGTAAATGAAATCGAGGAACTGGATCTCCGCGACGGGCTTGAGGCCGTACAGCGCCATCCCGATCGCGGTGCCGATGATCCCGGTCTCGGAGAGGGGCGTGTCGAGGACCCGGCCTTCGCCGAACTCTTTGAGGAGACCCTCCGTGGCGCGGAAAACCCCTCCGTTCACTCCGACATCTTCGCCGAGGACCAGCACGTCGGGGTCGTCCCGCATCGCCTGCTGCAGCCCGCGGTTGACGGCCTGGACGAGCGTGAGCTCGGTCATGGTTTGATCACTCCTTCACGCATGAAGTTCTCGAACTCGGCCCGCTCCTCCGCGAGGCGCGGAGTCGGAGTCGCGAAGACGTCATCGAACATCGTTCCCGGTGCGACGGGCCCGGCCTGCTCGGCAGCGGCGAGGGCACGTCCCACCTGGGCCCGTGCCGCTTCGACCAGGGCAGAGTCGCGGGCGTCATCCAGGAGACCGGCCTGGACGAGGAGGTCTTTGACCCGCTTGATCGGGTCGTTCTCCTTCCAGTGGGCCACCTCCGCGTCCGACCGGTAGCGGTGGGGGTCGTCCGACGTAGAATGCGGCCCGAACCGATAGACCTGCGCCTCGATGAGCGTTGGGCCCTCGCCCGCCACCGCCCGTGCCCGCGCATCTGAAACCGCTCGATAGACGGCTTGGATGTCCGTGCCGTCGACGACCACTCCCGGGAACCCATAGGCTTCCGCCTTCTCGGCGAGGGTCGCGCTGCGTGTCTGCTTCTCGCGCGGCAGGGAGATGGCCCACTGGTTGTTCTCACAGAAGAAGATGGTCGGTGCACGATAGACGCCCGCGAAGTTCATCCCGGCGTGGAAATCGTTGGAGCTCGTCGCCCCATCGCCGAAAAACGAGATGGTGACGATGGGGTCCTTCCGCCGCTGGGCCGCGAGGGCCGCCCCGACGGCCTGGGTGATCTGAGTCCCGATCGGGCTCGAGGCGACCATGAAGCGGAACTCGCGGTAGCCGTAGTGGTTCGGCATCTGACGGCCTTTGAGGAGGTCGCCGGAGTTCCCGATGAACTGGTCGAGCAGCCGCTCCAACGGGACACCTCGGGTGAGGGCGACCGCCAGTTCGCGATAGGCAGGGAACACCCAGTCCTCCGGGTGGAGGGCACGTGTGGCTCCGACCTGGGCGGCCTCCTGGCCGGAACCCGGCACGTAGAAGCCGATCCGTCCCTGGCGCTGGAGCGAGAGACAACGATCGTCGGTGGCGCGGGCAAGAAGCATGAGACGATAGGCCGCGAGCAGCTCCGCCGGAGGCAGTCCGCTGTCCGGAGCGGCGGCACTCGCGCCGGGGGCCACTTTCTCCTGGGTCGCGGGCATTCGACGGCCGACCCGACCCCCCGATATAACTCTAGAGTGGTGTTCGGGGCTGAACGGCCCCCGAACCACCGAAGAGTACTGGACGTGAGTCCACCTCATGCCCATCGGTCTCCCCTTAGGAACGGGCGGAGGTGAACTTGCTGGCTCGACCCGACCGGCTCCCGTCACAGGATCCACCCGCCCTCCGAGACTTCCGACCGGGCGATGGAACGCCAACGCGGAGGTCCGTTCCGCTTCCCCTCGGGGGTGCCGATTTAGTTATAGGAGGGTAGGCGTGGCGCGGTTTCCTTCCCCATGAGCGACGAATTGGCGATCGAGGTTCGGGACCTCGTACGGATCTTCGAGTCCCGGAAGGGCTTCTTCTTCTCGGAGAAGACCCGCACCGAGGCGCTGAAGGGGGTCGACCTCCTCGTCCGCCGGGGAGCCATCTTCGGCCTGCTCGGTCCGAACGGCGCGGGCAAGACCACGCTCACCAAGATCCTCTCGACGCTCCTGCTCCCCACGTCGGGAACCGTGAAGGTTCTGGGCCGCGACGTGGTCAAAGAGGCCACGTGGCTTCGTTCCCGGATCGGTCTCGTCCTCGGGGGGGAACGGGGCCTCTACAACCGGATCAACGCGCGGGAGAACCTGCGTTACTTCGCCGACCTCTACGGGATCCCCCCCACCGAACGCGACGCCCGGATCACCGAGGTACTCGAGCGAGTGGACCTCACGTGGGCCTCCGACCGGCGGGTCGAGGAGTACTCTCGCGGGATGAAGCAGAAGCTCCACATCGCGCGAGGGATCCTCCATCGCCCCGAGATCCTGTTCCTGGACGAGCCGACGATCGGGCTCGACCCGAAGAGCGCGCGCGAGACACGGAAGCTCGTGCGCTCGCTTGTCGCGGACGGGGTCACGATCTTCCTGACGACCCACTACATGTTCGAGGCGGAGGAGCTCTGCCCCCGGGTCGCCGTCCTCTCCAAGGGGAAGATCGTGGCTAACGACACGATGGCCGGGCTGCGGTCCCGGGTCGGGGGCGACCGGACGATCGAGGTCGAAGCCTACGGCTTCGAGGACCCGGAGGTGGGCCGTTTGAAGGGCCTTCCGGGCGTGTCGAAGGTCACGGGAGAGGATTTCGGACCCCTGATGCGCCTCACGCTCCGGGTACGCACGGACGAGACGACCCCGGAGCACGTCAGCGACCTATTGCCCGGTCACGCGGAGCTGTCGGTCCGAGAGCGGAGAACGTCGCTCGAGGACATCTACCTGGACCTCGTCGAGGAGGAGGCGCAATGACGGCGCTCGCGAGTCACGAGACCTCCCGGACGAGGGCGACGGGGGCGTCGCTCCGGTTGGCGATCCTGCTCTTCGTCGCCGACCCCCAGTGGCTCGTTCCATCGACGATCGCACCGATCGTCTTCGGTCTCGTCTCGTTCGAACTGTTCCGTGGAGAGGGTCCGTACTTCCTGACGTATGCGATCCTCGGCGCCGGCATGATGAGCATGTGGGGCCAGACGCTCTACGGCAGCGGGTGGGCGACCGGGCAGGACCGCTTCCTCGGGACGCTCGAACCTACCATCCAGGCGCCGGCCCCGTACCTCTACGTGGTCCTCGGTCGGATCATCTGGAACGTCGTGGCGGGACTCTTTGGCGGGCTCATTGTCTATCTGGTCGTGGTCCTCGCGGCGGGGGGTCCGCCGCAACTTCCCAACCCGCTGCTCTTCGTCGTCCTGTTCGTCTTCGTGATGGTCACCCTCGCGAGCGTCGGCGTGGTGTTCGCCGCGGCCTTCGTCTACAGCCGATACGCCGGCTTCATCCAGAACGTGGGGGAGTTCGCATTCTACATCGGGACCGGCTGCATGTTCCCGGTGGTCCTCTTGCCGTTCTGGACCAACCCTATCGCACTGTTGTTCCCCCCGACCTGGGCCCTCGATGCTCTACGGTACGTCTCCATCCCCGGCTACACCGGCTTCGGCTGGGGGTGGGAATGGGACCTCGTCGGGGCGGTGGCCGTCACGGCGGTCTACGCCGCGCTGGCGGGCAGCGTCTTCACCCGGGTGGAGCGGCACGTGCTCGAAACAGGGCAGCTGTCGGACTACTGAGGAGGCAGGTCGATGGGTGCCACCGTCCATTCGGCGTACCGCCCCGCCTTCTGGCGGACCTTCTGGACCAACGCGGTACTCGCGCCGCGCACGAGCCTGGGGTTCATGCGGTTGGACTTCGTCCTGGGGACGATCTTCATCATCCCGCTCACCCAGATGGTCTTCTTCGCGTTCGTCGTCCAGCTCGGGAACGGGGACGCCGCCCAGATCGCGTTTACGGCGGTCGGCAACGCCGTTGCGACCGTCACCTACACGAGCGTATTCTCGGTATGCCAGACGACCGACACGGAGAAGCAGCAGGGCACGATGGAGCACTTGCTCGTCTCCCCCGCCAACCGGTTCGCGCTCTACCTCGGCCGAGGAGTGATCCCGATCCTGATCTCCTTCGCGACCGTGACCGTGGGGCTCGTCTACGCGGCGACCCTCTACCACGTCTCGATCCCCCTCTCGACGGTCCCGGGCCTCGCGGTGTCGGTCGTGCTCACCGCCCTCGCCATGGTCGGCTTCGGCCTCCTCCTCGGCGGGGTCGCGCTGTACCTGCGGACGTCGATCATCCTGGGGAACATCTTCCTGTTCATCGGTCTGCTCCTCTCGGGAGTCAACTTCCCGGTCTCGAGCCTGCCCCTCCCGCTCCAGTACCTGGGCGATGCCCTGCCCCTCACCTGGGGACTTTCGGCGATTCGGGGCGCGATCGCCGGCGACTCTCTTGGTACGCTCGGCCTCCTCTGGGGCGCCGTCGCCCTTTCCGGGTTCATCTCGGTGAGCCTCGCGATGGGCCTCTGGGGAGTCTTCGAGCGCCGGGCCCTGGCTACCGGCAGCATCGCCCGCTTCTAGGCGGACGGGCGTCCGCGTCGGGAGCTCCCCGGCGGAAGGAATTAGTCCGAGAAGGCGATGCCTCTGCATGCTGGAGACCGCGAACCTGGTGGCGTTCCTGTCGACGGCCCGACCGGCGGAGTCTCGCCGATTTTATCAGGAGGTCCTCGGACTGATCTCGTTGGGGGAAGACGCGCACACCCTCCTGTTCGACTGCAACGGGACCACCCTGCGGATCCAGAAGCTCAAGGTCGTCACTCCCGCCCGCGAGACGGCGCTCGGTTGGCAGGTCAGCGACCTCGTCCGGGAGATCCACTCCCTGTCCCCGAAGGGGGTGACGTTCGTTCGCTACGACGGCCTCGAACAGGACCGGTACGGGATTTGGACCGCCCCCGGGGGGACCATGGTCGCCTGGTTCAAGGACCCGGACGGGAACGTCCTCTCGCTCTCCGAGCCGTCCGACGTGGCCTGACACCACTTCGGTCGGGCCCCGGCCCCGCTTCTCGTTGCGCCCGGCCCGGAACGGAGCCGTGGGCCTCCCGGGATTGAACCGGACGGTTCCCAAGGCATTTTCTACCCCTCCCGAACGGTACTACGGAGCATGTTCGGCCGACCACCCACGGTCGACGATCTCAAGGAACAGATCGAGGCGAACCTCAACGACTCGCTCGACCGGCCGATCTGCGTGCACGGACTGTACAAAACGATCAAAGAGGCGGACCCCGGCACCCACCGCGATGATCTCGCGGAAGGCGTTCGTGCGGCGGCCGAGGATCTCGTTCAGGAGGGGCACGCGCAGCACGCCTACGTCTCTGCCATCGCGATCGGGGCCCATGGCGAGGACGAGGTGTTCTGGTCTTCCCATTCCCCGCACCAGCACCCCGAAGAGTTCGGGCCGGAGTTCGAGCAGCTCTCGGTGGCCCGCCGGCTCGCCGCCCTCTTCGAGTGCCACGGACTCTGAGGTTGACTCTCGGCGTCGCGACCGTCCCGCTGGTTCAGATCGCCGGACGGGAATTCGCCAAACTCGCTAAGGTCCGGACGGGCCAGCTGGACCGGTAAATCCCAGTGCAATCGGAGGGTCCGGTGCCGGTTCGGTGGCGGGCCCGGGATCGGTCCGCAGGTGCGGTGGCACGGGGTTGGTCGCCTCCGCGAGAATGGACCGCATCCAATGCGGAATTTCTGTCTCGCCTTCCGACGCTCGTGGGGTCCCGCGGGCCCCGGACGTGAAGATCGGCAGGACGGGGGTCACGGAAGCGGTCACCGGGGCCGAGACGACGCTGGGCAGTTCGGCCGCCTCAAGGGTCAAGACTTCTGCTGCATCGACCGAGGAGATCTGCGGGTCGAGGACGTCGGCGGCTCCGCCCTCCGGCCGCTCGTAGATCGGGGGGAGGCCGGTCTCGAGCTTCGGGGGAACCGAAAGTACTTCTGCGTCGGAGGGGAAGTAGACCGTGTGAGCGATCGGCGCCACGACCTCTCCCGGAAGGCGCCCCACCTCCGTCGGCAGCCAATGGACCCAGAGTTGGTCAGCGGCGGACGTCGGGGTGAAGAGAACGCGAAGGGAAGCCGCGGTGCCTTCCCCTCGAGAGGGCACTTCGAAGCGGCCGTAGAAGAGGTCCTCCCATTCTAGAGAGGCCGGCACGGCCGCCGAGCATTGAGGGCAAACGGCGGAGCCTGGGTCGGAAGTCGGCCTACCCGAACTACCGGCCGGTGGTGGAACGCCCGCCCACCTCCATCGCAAGTAGGCCAACGAGCTGGCGAGGCTACCCCCTCCGAGTGCGAGGAAGGCCAGCGGGGCGTACCGATCGAGTGCCCCCGGTCCGCGGAGCAGGAGGACCCCACCGAGGAAGAAACAGATCCCTGACAGCACGGGAAGCAGGTATCGGTGGGACGCGTGCACGAATTGATCCCAACGGAAGACAGATGGGCTCGCGAACCCGGGGCTCGAAGACACGGTCACGCTGAAACTCAGGCTTGATTCTCGAGAGAGCCTGTATAAATGTATCGTCCGACTAAACTTTGGGATCTTATACACCCCGATTCCCGGTGCGGCTAGTGAGCCTCCCCTCACCGTTCATCGTTCGGGGGGGTCGATACCGTTCAACCATCCCATCCGAAG
>Ga0209415_10002951_pt1 | contig 31825 bp, 23 predicted proteins | sample PeaSoiSIISIP2007_FD_187696 | JGI IMG/M metagenome (GOLD analysis project Ga0209415, IMG submission 187696) | Peat soil microbial communities from Weissenstadt, Germany - SII-SIP-2007 (SPAdes) (version 2) | ecosystem: Environmental > Terrestrial > Soil > Wetlands > Peat | place: Germany... | reverse complement strand
GCGGTCGCTGATCACCACCACCGGAGGCATGCCGGGCTTTTCCGTCTCCGGCGCGAAAAAGCGTCCCGCAGCAGGCGTCACACCCAGGGTGCTGAAATACTCCGGGGAAACCAGGTGTCCGTAAAACCGTTCCGCCCGCGCGGTCTTGTCCCCTTGGAACGCCACGGCAAATGGGACTGGTCCGAGGGCGGCCATGGCTGCGGCCGCTACCTGGTGCTGATCGCGATAGCGCTCGAAATACAGGTAGGAGACCGTGCTCCAAACGAAGGTCACCAGCCGTTCGGGATCGCGCACGCCCGGGGGCGGTGCCAAAATCGAACGGCATTCGCTGAGCACCACGCTGCACATGCCGATCCCGATGGCGAGCGATAGCACGGCCACGGCTGTAAACCCGGGCGATTTGGCCAGCGTCCGCAGCGCATAGACGATATCCTGACGGATCTCGGTGAGATAGGTGGCGGGCAACTGGAGGGCGATATCGGCGAGGAGCCTCAGCAGCCCTGGCAAACCGCACCGCCGCCAGACTTCCGGGATTGCGTCTTCACCCAACCGGTCGAGATCCTCTCCATACAGCACTCGAAACTCGTGCGGATATGCGCTGGCCAGGCGCCGATAGAGGGCCAGGCAGATGCTCACAGGGGGGTTCATCAGTAGGCCTCCTGCTTGCGCTTCCGTTGCATCATGCGGACCATCGCTTGCAGCCGCTCGCATTCCAGGTCGAGCACGGTTCGTCCGAGCCGTGTCAGCCTGTAGTAGCGGCGGCGCGCGTCATCCAGTTCCGCTACCGGCCGCTCATCGGATTCCTCGATCAGCCCATCGCTAATCAGCCGTTTGAGCGAGCCATAAAGCGTGGCGGGCCAAAGACGGACCGTTCCATCCGTGCGCTCAAGGACTTCCTGCATAATGCCGTAACCGTGCTGCTCGGCGCCCACCAGCGAGAGCAAAATGTGGAACCAGTTCTGGTGAAGCGGAAGGTAGTCCGCAGGATCTATAGGCACGATAATATATATATGGCCTATTATATAGTTGTTGTCAAGCCGGTTTTGCGACAAGGGTGCAACGGATGCCCGCCCGCAACCGTCTGATAGACTGAGAATTCCAAACGCTACAGATGCGCGCGCGGGTGTTGTTTTTCGGTGTTTTGAAGGACCTGGTCGGCCGCAGCTCGGAGGATGCCGAGTTTGCCGAGGACGCCGATCTGCGCGCCGTGCTGGACCATTACGCGGCGCTCTCGCCGGCGGTCGGGAAAATGGCAGGGAGCATCGTCGTGGCGCGGAATCAGGAGTTTGCGGAGCCGGCCACGAAGATCGCCGAAGGCGATGAAATCGCGCTCCTGCCGCCGGTCAGTGGCGGCTCGGAACAAGCTGCGGATCCGCTCGAAATGGAGGAGGGTGGCAACTATTTCGCGATCACCCGGCAGTCGATCGATGCGCGACGGCTGTCGGCGCGGCTGCTGCGGGGAAGTGAAGGGGCGCTGGTGACGTTTGAAGGCACGGTCCGCAACCACACGGGCGGCCGGCGCACGCTCTATCTCGACTACGAAGGCTATGAGCCGATGGCGCTGCGCACCATGGCGGAGATCGGCCGCGAGCTGGCCGGCGCCTACCCGGTGGAACGCCTGGCCATGGCGCACCGCCTGGGCCGTCTGCTGGTGGGAGAAACCAGCGTGGTGGTGGCGGTGGCCGCTGCCCACCGGCGCCCGGCGTTCGAGGCTGCGCTCGAAGGCATCAACCGGCTCAAGAAACGCGTGCCCATCTGGAAGAAAGAGCATTTTGCGGATGGCGAGGTCTGGGTGGAAGGGGCATGGGACCCGAATGTGCCTTTGGCGCGGTAGGTCAGTGACGCCGTGGCGCACCCACTCGTGCGTGCCGTGTCGAGACTCTTCCCGACACCTGCCCGCGAATGCGAAGCCGGGCGCCGGCATGAGTGCCGACGCGGCACGCAAGCGTGCGTGCGCCACGGTTCTCGCGGCGGCTTTGGCGCTGGCGGCTGGCCTGGCGGCCCAGGAGATCGTGATTCCGGTTAAGGTCAACCTGGTGCACGTGGTGGCCACGGTGAAGAATCGCGCCGGCCAGTTGGTGGGTTCGCTGCACAAGGAGGACTTCGACATCTTCGACAACGGCGTGCGCCAGGAAGTGGCGGTCTTCGAACGCGAGACCGATCAGCCGCTCTCGGTAGCGCTGCTGGTAGATGTCAGCGGGTCTACCGCCCAGGACCTGAAGTTCGAAACCGAATCCGCCGTGCGCTTCATCCGCGCCCTGATTTCGGACCGCAACCCTCAGGACCAGGTGGCACTCTACGCCTTCGACGACCTGGTGACGCAGGTGCACAGCTACACCCGCAATATCGTATCGCTCGAATCCATGATGCGTCAGATTCACGGCTCGGCCGGAACGTCTCTCTATGACGCCATCTGGCTGGCATCGCGCGACCTGGAGCTGCGCGAGGGCCGCAAGGCGCTGGTGCTGGTGAGCGACGGCGGCGAAACCACCAGCAAGATCGACAGCCACCGGGCGCTCGAAGCGGCGCAACTGGCCGACGCGGTGATCTATCCGGTGATCGTGATGCCGATCACCAACGATGCCGGGCGCAATATCGGCGGCGAGCACGCCCTGCAATTCATGGCGGAAGGCACCGGCGGGCGCACCTTCCTGCTCTCCGAGGGCGCGCAACTCGACCGCGCCTTCAGTTCCATCATCACCGAGCTGCGCACCGAATACCTGTTAGGCTACTACCCGCACGATGTGCCGCTTACCAAGGAGCGTTTCCACAAGCTGGAGGTGAAGCTCAAATCTCCCGAATTGCGGGCCTCGGCGCGCAACGGCTATTATGGGGAAGCGGAGGCTAAGGCGGGAACGCCAGCGGAACCGATTACGCTGAAGCCCGACAGCCGGAAAAAGCGTTAGGAGAAGCATACGATACAACAGGGAAAATCCGCGCGCGCACCGGAGCACACGCTCGAAGAGGTGAAGTACCTCAAGCAGTTGATCGACAACGCGACGCCCGTGCGCGTGAAGCTGGCCGGCGGCGAAGAGGTGAAGGGCGTAATTGAATACTACGATCACTCCTTCATCCGCATCACACGCGAAGGCGAGCCGAACCTCTTCATCTTCAAGCACGATATCAATTACCTGGTCGAACTGGGCTAGGCCTGGAAACCAGCCGCCCGCTCATGCCCTACCTCGAAACAGCCGTGGAAATCGCCCGCGAGGCCGGCGCCTTGCTGGCCAACTATTTCGAGCGGCGGGTGGCGTTTGAAGTCAAGGGCGAATTCGATCTGGTGACCGAAGCCGACCGGGCCAGCGAAAAGCTGGTGGTGGAGCGGCTGCGGTCGCATTACCCTTCCCATGGAATCGTCGCCGAAGAGGGCGGCGGCCACGACGCCCAGGCCGAATATTGCTGGTACGTGGACCCGCTCGACGGCACCACCAATTTCGCGCACAGTTTTCCGGCGTTCAATGTAACGCTGGGCCTGGCGCGCGCGGGTGAGATGGTGGCCGGCGTGGTTTTCGACCCCATTCACCAGGAACTGTTCACCGCCGAACGCGGCGCCGGCGCGTACCTGAACAGCCGCCGCATTCACGTTTCGCAAATCAAGCGGATGGCTGAGAGCCTGGGATCCAGCGGATTTCCCGCCCGCAAGCGGCATCACAACGTGAACATCCACTTCTATTACCAGATGGCGATGGCTTCACACGGCGTCCGCCGCACCGGGTCGGCGGCGCTCGATCTGGCATTCGTGGCGTGCGGGCGGCTGGACCTGTTCTGGGAATTCGGACTCAAACCCTGGGACGTGGCGGCGGGTACGCTGCTGGTGACCGAAGCCGGCGGCCGCGTTTCCGACATGCTGGGCGCGCCGCACAGCCTGACCCAATCCGACCACCTGCTGGCCGATAACGGCGCGCTGCACGGCGAGGTGCTGGAAGCTTTCGGCGAAGTTTTTCAAGGCCGCCTGCGCGTCCCGCTGCCGCCGATCCCGTAGAGGCCGGGCATGCCGGGCCCGCGACAGCAAGCTAAAGCGTGCCTTACCCCGGTTGCATCGGCGCGGCTTGGTCTGCTATAAACGCTAAGTTCCTGTGCCCAAGCCGGGCAGGCCGATGATGGCGGAAAAAAAGAAGACTCCCGTTGCCAAGAGCGATGAGAAGCGCATGACGAAACCACCGGCCGCAAGACCCAAGAATCCGGAACCCGTGCAGGCTGGCGCCGCGGCTGCGGCGTCCGAAGCCCGGGAGCAATTCAGCGCCTTTGAAGCCGCCATGAAGCAGTTCCACGGTCGGCATCTGGCAAAAGCGCGCGAATTTTTCGAGCGCGCCGCTGCCGGACCGGAACGCGACGTGGCGAATCGGGCGCGGCAACACATGGCGATGTGCGACCGCCGGCTGCAACAGGAAACGGTGAACCTGGAATCGGCCGAGGACTACTATAACTATGGAGTGGCGCTGATTAATACGCGCAAGCTTCCCGAGGCGCGGCAGAACCTGGAAAAGGCGCTGGCCATGACCCCGCAAGCCGATCATGTTCACTACGCACTGGCGCTGGCGCAGGCTCTGGGCGGCGACCTGGAGACAGCCCGCGGCCACCTGGAGCGCGCCATCCAACTGGAACCACGCAACCGCCTCATCGCGCGGCAGGACGCGGATTTCGCGCCCATCGTCAGGCATCCGATGTTCGACGCTCTGCTCTATCCTGAAAAAAAGGGCTGGTAGAGCGGCGCTTCGGCGCGCGCCCATGCTATGAAGCGACAGGAACCTCTGCGCGTAGTCGCCATCGGCGGCGGGACCGGGTTGTCGGCGCTGCTCGAGGGCTTGAAGCGCTACGCGCGGCCGGGCGGCCCGGCGCACGCCGCGGTAGATATCACCGCCGTGGTGACGGTGACCGACGACGGAGGGTCGAGCGGCCGCTTGCGGCGCGAGTTCGACGTGCTGCCGCCGGGCGACATCCGCAACTGCATGGTGGCGCTCAGCGAAGATTCCGGCCTGCTGGGGCGTCTCTTTCAATACCGCTTTTCGGCCGGCCGCGGACTCAAGGGCCACAGCTTTGGCAACCTCTTCCTGACCGCGATGACGCACGTGATGGGCGAATTCGCCGGTGCGGTGAGGGCATCGTCGGAAGTGCTCAAGATCGGCGGCCGCATCTACCCCTCCACCAACGCCAATGTGTCGCTGGAAGCGGTGCTGGCCGATGGCACTCGCGTGGCCGGCGAAACCCGCATCAGCCGCAGCCGGAAACAGATTCGCGCCGTGCGCCTGCTGCCTCGCCGGGCGCGGCCCCTGGCGGCCACGCTGCGCGCCATCGCGGCGGCCGACGTCATCACGCTGGGGCCGGGGTCGCTGTTCACCAGTGTCATACCCAACCTGCTGGTAGAAGGCATTCCCGCTGCCATCCGCCGTTCGCCGGCGGTGAAAGCCTGTTTCATTAACCTGATGTGGCAGCCCGGGGAAACCATGGATTTCCGCGCCAGCGATCACATTCGCGCCATCGAGCGCCATGCCGGAGGCAAACTGGTGGACTATGCCGTCGTCAATGCGCGGCCGATTCCGCGGGCGATGCAGCAGCGCTACGCGCGGCAGGCAGCGCTGCCGGTGGAAAACGATTTCGCCGCGCTTTCCAGGATGGGCCTCAAGGTAATGATCGCCGACCTGGCGCAACTCACCGGGGTAGTGCGTCACGACCCGGCCGCGACTGCCGCCGTGGTAGTGAAGTTAGCCCAGGAAGGCCGCCGGCGGAGCGGCAGCCGGGGCTGATGGCGCAACCTGCCCGCCTGCTTCCCCACTTGAATCCCTTTCTCGTGTAACGTTAGTGTTGCATCGATCACTAACACAGCAGCACTCATGTCGAAACGACCGGCATGAATGGGTCAGGTTTGATCGTCCGGGGGGGATGGATGAAAACCTCCTACTATTCGTTATTACTGATTAGTTGCGGCGCAGTTTACTCGTTTCTGAGTCCGGGTGGACCTTTGGGGAGCGGACAGGGGGGCACGGCGGCGAGCGGGCCGGCGAACGCCGCCAGTATTGCGGCCGGTCCGCACGCCGAGAAGGACGCCACGATGCAGGACGGGAGCACGTACCCGCAGGAGCTTTGGCGGCAAATCGCGGAGCCCGAGCCGGGATCCACGCGGGATAAAGGCGATCCGCGACTGCCCAAAGCGCCGGAAAGTTTCCGGCTTCGAGACGATATCGCTTCACCGCGGTTTATCATCGCCACCGTTCCCGATCCCGCCTCCACGCATCTACGAGTAGAATTTGATCGCGCCATCGACGGAATCAAGGGCGCCGCGGCGGCCGAGAATTTCCACTTCCGGCGTTACTGGCTTCCGTGGCCGGTGGAGCCGTTCCCGCAATTCTCCGATCGTCCGAGTCAGGAGGCAGAAAAAGAGGAGCGTGCGTTGAAGCGTCATTCCCCGGGTCTCCTGCTGTTCGAGAACGCCAGCTACGAGTCCCTGATCGTCCTTCTGGTGGGTGAGAGCCCGACCGATGGGATCCACCGGCAACAATTCAAGAGCGCCATCCAGCTGAAGCGGGAGATCGAGAGACTCGATGCGATCCGACTGAAGAAGAGGATCGAGGAATTCGAGGCAATCCGACTGAAGCAGAGTGGAGGAAAACTCCAGAGCGCCTCCAAGGCTCGCTTCTATATCATGGGAACCCTGATATCTCTCGATGAGCTGGATCGGGCTCTGACGAAGCGGATCGAGGATCCCGGCCATGCGCCGCAGACCGGCCGCCTTTATATCCTGGGGACCACTTTTTCAGGCTCTCTGCACACCCTTCACCTGGCTCTCGCCGAGAGCCAGGCAGGGGATTTCGAAGCCATATCCGGCACCGCCGCCGACAAGGGGAGCATTAACAGCTTCAACTGCCAGTCCGGAACGAGCGGGGAGCCTCATCTGCGGACCATTCGGCACGATTCCAACACTGCACTGAAAGCCTTCCGGAGGTATGCGTGCCAGGCTTGGCGCTACTGCGACCCGATCGCGGTTCTTTCGGAGACCGACACTGTCTTTGGCGCCCTGGAGGGTCTTGGCGGAGGCTTTCTTCGGATTCCGTTTCCCAGGGACATTGCGCACCTGCGAAACGCTTACCAGTCTTATCCGGGGCTGAGCGCGTTCGGGCAATCCGGTCCGGATATGCAACAACAGCGGAATCTTCCCCTGCAGCTCGACGATAGCCGGGACACGATCAACAGCATCCCGGATTTCGCTGCGCAGACGGTGGTTTCGCAAGAGACCCTGGTTTCGCAAATCGCCAACCGGATCCGGCATCAGCATATCCGCTTTGCATGCATCATCGGCTCGGATGTTCTGGACGTCCTCTTCATCACTCGTTTCCTGCGGGCGCAGAATCCGGATACGCGACTGTTTCTGATCGAGCCCGACCTGCTGTTCGTGCATGCGGCAGACGCACTGCCGTTCGAGGGCGTGCTGGCGGTGACGACGTATCCCCTGCTGGAGGGGAATCCGCCGTTCGAGCCCGGGAAGAACGCGGACTACCAGCCCGGGATGTTTGCGACGCCGTTTGAGCAAGGCATCCACAATGCGGCGCGTGTTCTGTTGGCCGATATGATGCACAAACCAGTGCCGGCCCTGCCGGGGTACGACATCTTGCACCAGGAAGACACCCGGCCGGCACTTTGGATTACCAGCGTTGGGCGCGAGAGCTTCGTGCCGGTCGCGGTAATCGGAAATCCGGCGGAACCGGAACCGGATCCGGCGGAGGCGTGTCCATCGAGCGTGGCGCCGGCCGGGCCGGAGACGGCCCCCAAACCGGATGCAGCACCGCCTTCCGAGCCGGCGCTGGTCGCCGTACCGACGGGCAACCGGGAAGCGCCGCTCTCGTCATCCGAGCCCCACGAACCGACCCGCATCTGGCGGATTCTGCTGCTGGCGGTGACCGCCGGCATGGTGGCGATGGCGCTGATATTCCGCTGCGCGCAGAAGTCTTCAGCCACCTGGCTGAACGACTTTCGGATGCAGGGCGGCGAGGGCAACCGCGAGCACCTGACTCTGTTCCTGATCTTTGCCGCCGGCATTTATCTGGCGGTCGGGAGCACGGGCATCCGGACCCTCGTTCATCGGCCGCTCTCCGATCCGGTTTGGCTGCTCCTCGCGCTCGTTGGACTGATCGCCCTGGCAGGTCTGGCCTGGCAATGGGTGCGACGAATTTATTTGAAGACACCCGGCGTGCTGGCGATAGTAGCGGCCGCAGTCAGCGTGGCAGCGATCATCGTCCTGCTGGTCTTGCTCAGCTACAGGCCGGACAATCTGACCGGAGCGCTGTTTAGCTTTCGCGCTTTCGAAGTGTCCGCGGGAGCGGCGCCGACGATTCCGTTTCTGTTCCTGTTCAGCGGCTTCCTGGTCTGGTCGTTTGTGAACCTGCAGCGGAATATCTTTCATCATCAGCGAGCGCCGCGTCTTCCACGGGCGAAGTGCGATCCGATTCTGGGGAAGAACGTGTTACACGGGGCCGAGCGCTTGCGCCGGCAGATGGAAAAGCCATTCGGGCGTTCGTGCAGGGTCAGCACTCTGGTCGCCGCGGCTGCATTTGCCTTTTGCTATTACGGCCTCTACAAGAGTCCGGTCCGCTCTTTCGAGGGTCCCTGGTACGACACCCTCTTTACCTGCTGGGCTTCGGCTCTGGCGGCGGCGGAGATGGTCGCCATCTGGCATTTCTGGCAGTCCTGGAGCTTACTGAGCCACGTACTGGATCAACTGGAGACACACCCGATTCGCAGAGCCTTCTCCGCGCTGCCCGCGGACCATTCGTGGTCTCCGATCTGGCAATCCAGTCCGCGCAAGCGGAGCTACCTGCTGGCGACCCGGTCGATTAACGCGCTGGCTGCGCTGCGCGGCACAGATCTTTGCTCGCAGCAATTGGCGCCCCTGATTGACAGCGCCGAAGAACGCGTCGGAGTGATTCTGGGAAGCGTCGCGCGCGGCAAGCGGGAGAAACCGGAGCAATACGACGCTGCCCAAAAGGCGCTCGCGGAAGTCGCCGACCACCTGTTGGAGGCCCTGGAGCCGGTGTGGCGGCGAGGCAGCAGCGAGATCATCGACCAGGCGAAGGACGCGAGCAGGAAGCACGAAGACGAATTGCCGCCGCTGATCTACGCTTTTGAGTTCGTGGCAATGCGTTATCTGGCTTTCATCCGCTATGCCATGCTCCAGCTTAGAAACATGTTGACGTTCCTCACACTCGGCTTCCTGGCATTCGCTTTCGCGCTGATGAGCTATCCATTCGAGGGATCGAGATTGATCGCCTGGGTGATCACGGCGATATTCGTGGTGCTCTCGGCGGTGATTCTTTTTGTCTTTGCGCAGATGGAAACCGACGCCACGTTGAGCAGAATCACGAGCGGCGATGCCGGGAAGTTCGGGTTCGAGTTCTTTCGCCGCGCGCTCGCCTTCGGTGTGCTGCCCCTGTTGACCGTGCTTGCTTCCAACTTCAACGGGGTGGGACGATTCGTGTTTTCCTGGATTGAGCCGGCGTTGAAGACGCTGCACTGATCGGCACCTCCCGTTTCGGAAAAGACGCTGCCGCTTTCTGACCGGCTCTTCCCAAGGCAGAAATCGCGGCAACAAGCGGAAATCTACGAGTTTAATCGACATAGAAATATTAGAATTGCAAAAGAATGCCTTCAAGTGTTTGGGGGGGCCGGCCGCCGAACCGTGCCCGACAGGCAAGTGCGCTTGAACCCGGCGTGAGGAGGCGGAGGGTTCGCGCGATCGAAGCTATTGAAACCATCAAGTGATAGTAAAATAATATACTTATCCTACAGTACACGTGGGCCGGGCAAGGGGAACCATGGTGCGGTGGGAGCCGGCATGGTTGTCGGCACGGCGAACCGAGACCCTTTTTGCTGAACTTTGCGGCCTCAGTCGGTACTGTCAGCTGGCAGTAGTAATCATTAACTAATTTCAGTGCTTTTTTTGGCGATTCGTCAACATCCCCTTAAGATCTTTTCCACATATACTCACCTCATATAAGCGATGAGCGGAAATGGGCTGAGGAGAGTCTGTTGCACTGCCGGCAATGTGGCAATGAAATCGGTCCATCGCGGCTCCTGAAGGACACTGGGTTCTGTTGCGACGCGCATCGTCAAGCGTATCGCGAGCAGCGCAGCATGATGTCGGAGCAGGCGAACGCCAGCGGTCTGCCCCCCGTGTTCGAGACGCCATCGCTGCCGCCGCCGGCACCCCAGGACGGCTCCGCCGGGAAGCCCGAGTCCAAGTTCAGACTTCGCTACACGCAAAAACCGGCAAAGCTCGGCGCCCTCGATAGTGTTCCGCGTCTGGGCCTCTCGCCGCTGGCGGCCGCTCCGCCGCCACTGGCAGGAGGGGCGTTACTGACGGCGGCCGCAGTCGAACGGCTGGTGACGCCCAACTCGGGATGCTATCTTTTCGGCCAGGCCGAACCGGAGTTGCCGGCATTCGCGATCCAGTTGCCGAACGCGGCGCCAGCGGGCGGCCCGGCGCACGAAGAGTGGATGCGGTCCCCGGCTGCCGCGCCGGCGGAACGGTTTTCGACGGCGCACGGCGCCGCTGTTGTCGCCTTCCCCGGTTTTAGTGCCCTGCAACCGGTCATGGGGTGCCTCGCGCTGGCGGACCCGATCTGCGGCATGGTTCCGGATGCCCGGCGCACGATCCCCGAGCCGCGAGTGGCGGAACCCGTTCCGCGCACGGCTGGGCCGTTGCGGACAGTTGCCATTGTGGCTCCCGGTGCGCACCGGCCGGCGCAGGGCGGGTATTTCCCAGACGGACCGGAAGCGGCGGCGCCGGCGCTGCCGGAGGCCGAGGGAGCGCGCTCGCTGGCGACTCCCGCGTACGGCAGAACCCCCGCCGCGTTTCCCATGCGCCTGCCCCGGCTGGGCGACCCCGCGCCGAACCAGGGCCTCCCGGCGGCCCCATTCGCTGCTCCGCTATCACGCCCCGCCGCCCGGGCCGGTGTGCCGCGCCAGATCCCACGGGCGCCGGTTTCCACCTTGACGATCCGGGCTCCCCAACAGCCCGAGCCCGCGCAGCCGGCGGCCTTGCATTTGGCGGAGCTCATGCCGCTCGAGTATTTCTGCTCGCGGGGACCGCGCACGGTCGCCCACGGCATGGGTTGGATTATCCCGACCATGGCGCTGACCGCTCCCCGTTTCGCGGCGCCGCTGTCGGTCGAACGGGTCGAGCCGATACCGGAGGCGCCGAAGACAAAGCGCAAGCGACCCGCTTTCGCGGAAATCTTCACGCTGCCCGAGGCCGCCGGCCGGCGGTCCACCCTGCTTCGCGATTTGAGCAAGATGATCGCCGCCTGTCTGGTTATCGGCGCGCTGCTTTGGTACGGCGTGAGCTACATCCGCTCGAACCACGACGCCGTGATGGGAAGCTTGTCCGACGACAACGGGCGGAACCTGTCCGCGTACAACTCGCCCGCGGTGCGCGCCAATCCGGACGTGGAAGGCGGCGGGCTGGTCAACCGCGTGCGATCCGCCATCTCCCGGCGCGCCGAAGTGCGCATGGGCGATAGCTTCCAAAACGGCATGGCCGCCTGGGGCGTTCCTTCGCAATCCTGGGCGCCGGGGTGGGCCCGCCATGCGGAAGGCTACGTCACACCCGGCAAGCTGGCGCTGTTTCAACCCACGCTCGGTTACACCGACTATCGGCTCGAGTTTTTCGGCCAGATCGAATCCAAGAGCCTGAACTGGGCCGTGCGCGCCAGCGACGACGCCAACTATTACGCCATGAAGTTCTCGGCGGTTGGCCCCGCACGGCATGCGGTGATGACCATGATCCACTATCCGGTCGTGGCGGGAAAAAAGGGCCCTCGTGTGGCCACTCCGCTCAATTTCGCGCTCCTCGAGCACACGCCGTACCACGTGGCGGTGGATGTGCGCGGCGATCAGGTCACCACCTCCATTGAAGGGCGGCAGATCGACACCTTTGTGGATCGCACGCTGGCCCGCGGCGGAGTGGGCTTCTTCGCCGAAGCGGGCGAACAGGCGCGCCTGTACTGGATCAAGGTTTCCAAGAACGAAGACTGGCTGGGACGGGTTTGTGCCTTCCTGAGCGGCGGCGATTCGGCCATCGCGCAACTGGCGCCACCGGCCGGGTCGCTTCCCAGCCCCGATTCCGGGGCGCCCGGCCCCTCGGGCCAACTGGCCCTGGCGGCCGGCTTTGGCTTGACGCGCCGCAACGCTTTCAGCAGACTCTCTGATTACCGGAGGTTTTCATCATGCCGTTCTTAACTGGCTCGGAGACCGCCCCAGGGCCCATTCTGTCCCTGGGCGTGACTTCGATCAACCAGCCCAGGCAGCCGGACCGCGGCAACAAAACTCTCTCCCGCGCTGTGGCGCTCCACCTGGAGGGCAAACGCGAAAGCGCCGCCCGGACCTTAAGCAAGGCCATCGAGGACGGCGAGCGCGACCCGGCTCTTTACGCGGCGCTGGGACACGTGCAATTCGAGTTGCGCGATTTCGAGCACGCCGCCGAAAGCTACCGGGCGCTGGCGTCGATGGACCCCAGCCACCATACGGCACACTACAACCTGGGTGTGTGCCTCGGAAATGCGCAGCAATGGAAGCAGGCCGCCGATTCGTTTCGCAAGGCTCTGACAGTCGATGGCACCCGGGTGGATGCACACCTCGGACTGGGCATTGCCATGATTCGGTCCGGCAGCCCGGCGCAAGCCCTGGAGGCGCTCGACAAGTACCTCTCCCTGTATCCCGATCACGAACCGGCGATGTTCGCCCGCGCCGTGGCGCTGCAACAACTCGGCCGGCACGGCGAAGCCGTCGAGCAGTACCGCAAAGTGCTGGCGCGGAACCCGCGCAGCGAAGAATGCCTGTCGAATCTGGTGGCGCTGTTTCTCGACCGCCGCGACGGCGAATCGGTGCGCCGCTATGCCGCCATGCTGGCCGAACTGCGGCCCGGCTCCACGGTGGCCCTGGAGGCCCTGGCCACGCTCGCTTTCGCCGACGAGGACTACGCGGCGGCGGCACGGTACGCCCGCGACCTCTCGGTGGCGATGCCGGGCCGGTATGAGAACTGGTTCAACCTGGGCGTGGCCCAGCACCAGATGGGGAACCTGGAAGCCGCGGCGGACGCATATGCACAGGCAGGGGCGCTCAACCCCTCCTCGGCGCCGGCGTTTCTCAACCTGGGCGTGATCCGCCAGGAACTCGGCGATCTTCCCGCCGCGCGCGAGTGTTACGAAAAGAGCCTGGCGCTCGATCCCGATCAGCCCAGCGCGATGTGGAACCTGGCGCTGGTGCTCGAACAACTCAACGACCGGCAGCGCGCGGAGAGTCTGTACGAACAAGTCCCGGAGACGGCTTTCGAATGGTGCGACGCGCACTTCCGCCTGGGTTACGTCCGCCTGCTGCGGGGCGACTATCGCGGCAGCGCAAAAGCATTTCAGGCCGTGCTCGCGAAGCAGCCGAACTGGGCAGAAGCCTGTCTGAACGCCGGCATCGCGTTCGCCCGTTCGGGCGATCCCGCAGCGGCCCGCCAGTGCTTCACGGAAACCGTTATGCTGCGCCCCGATTCGAGCGACGGCGTGCGCGGACTGGCCGCCCTGGCGCTGGAACAAAACGAATACGACGAAGCCCTGGAACTGCACGAGCGCCTCATCGAAATGGGAGAGCGGAGTCCGGAGCTGTTTTACAACGCCGGGCTGATTTGCCAGAAACGCGGCCAATTCGCGGAAGCGATCGGCTTCTACCAGCAGGCCATCGACACCGAACCGCAGTTCGCCGAAGCCCTGCTCAACATGGGCCACGCGCAGATGGCACTGGGCGAGGAAGAGAAGGCCCGTTCCGCGTGGCGCCGCGCCATCAAGGAGAAGCCCTCTCTGGCGGATTCGTATTTCGAACCCGTCGAGCCGCGCGCCTGAACGGCATCTCGGGGCAGAGGCGACGCCATCCCTGAGGCCCGAATAGGCGCTAACCTGCCGACATTTTCGGTTCAAAGTGTTGCCGTGTAACTGTGGCGCACGCACTCGTGCGTGCCGCGTCGAGACTCTTCTCGACGCTTGGCGACCGTGGAGCGCAGCGTGCCGGCATGAGTGCCGACACGGCACGCACGAGTGCGTGCGCCACTGTCCTACCTCTGTCCACGATGCTACAGGGCTTCGCTGAAGAAGGCGGCGATCATCTTCAGGTCGCGCAACTGGCGGTAGCCAAAACCTTCGGCCAGTGAGGCGACCAGCAGGCGGATCAGGCGGCCCGGCGGTGCGGGTGTATACTCGGCGACCTCGCGCAGCACTACGGCCGAGGCGGAAATGATGGTGCCGCTCGCCATGGTGACCAGAAGCGCCGTGAGAGCGAGTCCCCAACCGATCCATCCGAAGAGCAGCGCGGCGATCACCAGCAGGTACAGCGCGGTTTCGGCCAGCGGGCGAAGCAGGCGCGTGAACAGGAGAGCGGACAAGCCCCAGCGGCCCAGAGAGCTCCAACCACCGGTGAGAGACGGTGCGCGGCGCATGGCTTGGGCGATCCACGCCTGTCTGCGGACTACTTGACGGAGCAGCGAGGAAAGGTCGCCCCGCAGTTCCAGGCTGGTGAGGGGGTCCGGAATAAAAGGGATGCGGTACTTGCGGCCGGCCGCGCGTGCCCGGCCGTGAAGGGCGACGAACATCGGCGCCAGTCCGCCCCAGCAGCCGCCCGCGTCGATCACCGCCTGCCGCTCGACCAGCATGGCGCAGCCGGGTTCCGGAATCATGGCGTTCCAGCCGGCAAATGCAATCGAACGGCCGAGCCAGGAGCGCAGAAACTCAATCTCCGTGAAGCCACCCAAGAGGGATTCGCTGGTCCCGCACGCGACGGCGCTCGCGACCGCCGTTATTTCCCCGCGAGAGTCCAACATGGGCCATACCAGGCGCAACAGCGCATCCTGCTGGAACTCGGTTTCCGGATCGAAACAGGCCAGCACCGGCAGCGATGCGGCGTTGACCGCGGCGTTCAGCGCATCGCCGGGCGGTCCAGGGTCCTTGTCCACGACTACCAGGCGGATCGCTGCCGAGGATTCGTAGACGCCGCGAACGGCGCCGGTGGCGAGGGGCCCGGCGACGGTTTCGAGAGATGGGAACAGGCGGAACTCGCGTGCCCAGGACTGCAGTTCGTCCGGCGTCGCATCCTCCAACACCACGACCACCTCACTGTCGGCGAATTCGAGGCCCAGCAGGCGGCGCGCAAAGGCGTGCCAGGCGGACGACGCATCGGGCGGCGCCAGCAGGACGGAAACGCCCGGCGTAAGCGGCGACTTCAGAATCGCGGCGCGCTCGACGAACGGAGCCTCGCGCCTCCAGACGCGCAGAATCAGGCAGCCCCGGAGCAGCACGTACAGGCAGCCCACCAGGTGGACCGCCAGCAGTGCGATCAGGACATCGAATGCGAACGTGACCGCGGGCGGCACTATAGTCCCGCCTTGCGCCGCGCGCGTTCCAGCGCCGCCCCGGCGGCGGCAGCCGTGGCCGGGTTCGGGTTGGATCGGAGTTCCTGCAAAGTGGTCCACCCGGCGGGCGGCATATCGGCCAGCGCCGCGGCCGCAGTCTGCAGCAGGGGAGGCGTCGCGGTCCGCGCGCAGCGCGCCAGCACCGGCATTGCCCGATCCAGCCGCAAGCGGGCGGCGGCGCGCGCGGCGGCGGCCACGATCCGGACGTCGGGGTCTCCGAGCCCGGCCAGCACCTCGTTCTCGATCTCCGGGCTCGGCGCCACCAGCGGCGCCAGCGCAAAAGCGCCCAGCCGTATCTCGGTCTCGCCGTGGCCCATCAATGCGGGCAGACCTTTGATGGGGAGCGCCCGTTCCCAGGCGCGCAGCAATTCGAGCGTCGCCACAATCCGGGGAGTGTCACCGGAGCGCAGCACCTCCGGAACCACGCGCTCGCACAGCAGATAGGCGTGCGGGCGCAGCGTCTCACCCAGCGACATGCGCACCAGCAGGGTCTCGGAAAGAGCCAGGTGGAACACCCGCTCCAGATCGGCCAGCCGGGCCGTCCGGACCATGGCAGCGGCGACCGTCAGCCGCACCTCGCGATCGGCGTCGCCAAGCGCGCGGACCAGCCGCTCGCCCACCTGCCTGCGGCAAGGTTCGTAAGCGCAGGCGAACGCCAGCCGGCGAAACGCGTTGCGCCGTGCCACAATGTCCCTGCTTTCCGCTTCTTCCAGCCACCGCTGCAACAGGGTCAGCTCGATGGTGAGGCCGCACAGCCGGTCCAGCGCAGTGCCGGTCACGGCTTGCCGGAATGCGAGCAACTCCTCCGCCACGTCGTGCGGGCTGGCTCTCACGCACTCCTCCAGAACCATGAAATCGGGGGCGCCCCCAACGTAATCGGCGATGGCGGCGCGAATCGACGGCCCGAACTCGGCGCTTCGCGTCAGCCGCTTCTGCCACCAGGAACTTCGTGCCAGCGTCACCAGACAGGTGGCGGCAAGCCATACCGCCAGCAGCGCTTCGATGACTGCCAGGTAGGCTACGAAGTGGATCATCGTCCGAGCACGCGTTTCAGGCGGGCCACCAACTCCATGGGGCTGAACGGCTTGGTCATGTAGTCGTCGGCGCCCAGGTTGAAGCCGCGGATGACGTCACTTTCCTGCTGCCGCGCCGTCAGCAGCATCACCCGCACCGGAATCTGCTCGGCGCGGATGAGGGAGAGCACTTCGTAGCCGTCCGTACCGGGCATGTTCACATCGAGCACGGCGGCGTGAGGCCGCGAGGCGCGAATCGCCGCCAGCGCCGCGGAGCCATCGGTGGCCGTCTTGCAATCCATGCCGAAATTCTGCAAGACGGTCTTGACCAGGGCGAGGACCGTGGGATCGTCATCGGCGACCACTACGCGCAACCGGCCCGGCATCGCCGCCAGGCTGACCGCGGCCGGGCCGGGCCGGACTGCCGGGCGGCCCTGCATGGCCAGGCTCAGCCGGACCAGAGCTTCATCCGGCTGCCAGGAGGCGTCCATCAGGAACTCGCGCGCTACCGACTGCACGCTCCGATCGAGCTCCAGCAAATCGTCGCGGTTGCCAACCATGACCACCGGCTTGGCCCCCAGGTATGGCTTCGTGGGATCCAGCCATGGCGAGTTCAGCGTCTCAGCGCGCACGTGGATCACCGCCAGGTCGCATTCGAGCAACTGTTCGAGCGATGGCGGCTCCGCGACTTCGAAGAAAGTCGCCAGCGCATGGACGCGTTCGAGCGCCACGCCCAACCGCTCTTCCTCGTTGGTTGGCAAGCCGACGACGGCGACGCGTTTTCCGGCAAGCGCCTGGGTCACGTATTCCGGAATCGGCGCGTCGCGGGCCTCGCGCGGCGTCGAAAAGGCCATCGCCAGGTTGGCCAGGGTCTCGCGCAACTGGGCGTTATCCAGGGGTTTCTCAAACAAGGTGGCCTCCACCTCGCGGCATAGCCGCGCGATGGCGTCATACCCCAGCAGGCCGGCTGCACCGATCCACTGGTGTGCCGCGCGGCCGACTTCGTCGGCGCTGAAACTGCCGTCCATCGCGAGCAGCATCTGCCGCGACTTCTCCTGGCCTTCGGCGAGGAACGCCCGCCGCAGGCCCTGCGTCTCCGATTCCGGAAGGGCAGACCGCGATTGACTCGCCGGTGGAGGGGGTTCCTGCGTTCTCTTGTCCAGATACCCGCGGAGCCGGCTGCCCAGCGTTCGCGTATCGATCGGCTTGGTGATGTACCCGTCGCACCCGGCGTCGAGCGCCTTACGCTCGTCGCCCGTCATGGCGAACGCGGTCAGGGCGACGACGATCACGTCGTGCATGGCCGGATCCTGCTTGATGCGGCGCGCCAGTTCCAGGCCATCCATACCTGGCAACTGCACGTCCGTCAACACCAGCTGTGGGTGGAAACTGCGCAGCAGCTCCAGCGCCTCCTCAGCCGTGCCGGCGGTTAGTACTTTATAACCCTCATTGACCAATAGGATACGCGTCAGCTTCAGGTTGACGGGAGTATCGTCAACGACGAGGATCGGCTCTGCGGCCATCGTATTAACAATATTATCCTACAGGTTCCATTACTAAAACGGTGTTTTAACGGGCAGGCGCCACTGCGTGGGTAATACTGCGTAATGGAAGTACTGCGCTGAAGACACTGCCTTTACCCGGCACGCTGCGAACATCCACAGTACCACCTTGGGCTTCCACAATGCGGCGCGTCAGGGCGAGCCCGAGACCGGTGCCCTGGCCGTTCTTCCGGCCGTCTGTAAGTTGCTGAAAATCCTCCCACAACCGCTTGACATCCTGGGGCGGGATGCCGATGCCGGTGTCCTCCACTTCGAGGCGAAACGTCTTGCCTGAGTCAGTGGTGATGCGCACCGTCACGCGTCCGTGGTCGGGAGTGAATTTGACCGCATTTGACAGAAAATTGTAGAGCACCTGCTTGAAGCGAGAGGGATCGATCACGGCCTCGAGACCGGCGACCACTTGGCTTTGCAACTGCAGATTCTTCTTTTCGGCCAGCGGGCGTACCACGTCGCGCACTTCGGCCACCAGCTGATCGATCCGGCAGGTCTCCGGCCGGAACTCAGTCTTGCCGGCTTCGATCTTGGAGAGATCGAGAATGTCGTTAATCAAACCCAGCAGATGCCGGGCGCTGGTCAGAATATCGCCGAGGCAATCGCGGTGGTCCTCGGAAATCGGGCCCAGGCGGCCATCGACGATGAGCTCGGCAAAACCGATGATGCTGTTGAGCGGCGTGCGCAGCTCGTGCGACATGGACGCCAGAAACCGGCTCTTGGCCAGGGTGGCGGAAGTGGCCGCCTCGAACGCGCGCGCCAACTGCTCATTGCGGTTGCGCAGCTCCAGCGCGTATTGCTCCACCTTGCGCGCGGCCACCGCGGCGAGGTTGCGTTCGGTCACGTCCAGCACCGAACGGCAGACGCCGGTGACCTGCCCCGAATCGTCGCGAATGAAGTTCTCGCGGATCTCGACGCGGATGTGCGTGCCGTCATCCAGTTGGTAATCGCATTCGTAAGGCCCGGTTTCCGCGCCGTTGCGGAGCCTCTCGAGGAAGGTGGCACGCAGGCTGTCCTGCTGGTCCGGGTCCACAAAATCCCAGGCGCGGGCGCCGAGGATCCGCTCCGGTTCCACGCGCAGCAGGTTGCAGAGCGCCTGGTTAAAGCGGCAGATCACGCCATCGGTATCGGTTTCCACGTAAGGCACCGGGGCCTGGTCAAACAGCTCGCGATAGCGCCGCTCCCCTTCGCGCAGGCTGCGCTCGTGCACCCGCAGCAGCGCCGCGGTGTGCTCCAATTGGCGGCCGAGGGAAGCGATTTCATCGGTGCCGGAGGGCAGCGGCCGCAGCGGCTGCCCGCTGGCCAGGCGGCGCGCATTCTCTTCCACCCGCTGCACGCGCCGCGTCATTCTCCGGGCCAGGATCATTTGGATAAACAGGGCGCCGATGGGGCCCGCAACCCCGCACATCATCAGCACGTTGAACAGCCGGCGACGCGATTCGTCCAGGCCAAAGGCCGCCTGCGCCAGCTCGCGCTGCTCCGCGTCGTCGAGCCGGATCAGCCCGGTGGTGAGCGCGGCGGCGCTCCTGCCTCCCGGCGCCGCGCCGGCTACAAGCGCCTGGTCGAGCTGTCGCAGCTCGTCCTCGGCAAGCCGTTCGAGTTCGTCGAACTGGGTCTGGTCCGCCGGCTGTGTCTTCTCCAAGGTGGCCAGGCTCTCCACCGCCCGGGCCGCTGTCTGCCGCGAGCCACGGTAGGCATCGCGGATGAGGCCCTGCTGCGTGGCCGCATACTCGCCTGCCAGCGCTCTGGCGTCGCTCAGCGCGCTCCGCAGCTTGACGATTTCGACACGGACTTCCTGGGCCTGTGCCACCAGCCTTTCCCCGCTGCGCAGGCGCTGTTCCGCCCAATAAACCGAAAACAGGGCCAGAAACAGAATGGCCATCGGAAACACCAGGCCGCCGGCGCCCTGTGCGCGCAGGGAAAGACGGAAGCGGCGCGCGGGCGCACCTGGAGGGCGGCTGGGGCCTTGCAACTGCGGCGCGCCGCTGGTGCGGCTGGATGACGGATCGAGAGCCAAAGCCGTATGCTATCACTAGCGGGAAGTTGCAGCTAGTTAACGATGGATCGCATTGGACGGTACAAGATTGTTAGGGAACTGGGCCGGGGCGCCATGGGCGTGGTGTATCACGCCATCGATCCCAACATTGGCCGGCCGGTGGCGATCAAGACCATTCAGCTCGGCAACGTGCGCAATCCCGGCGAGCAGGAACGCCTGCGCGAGCGGCTGTTCCGCGAGGCCCGTTCGGCCGGCATGCTTTCGCATCCCAGCATCGTGACCATCTACGACGTGGAGCAGCAGGACGATCTGGCGTTCATCGCCATGGAGTACGTGGATGGGCCGACGCTCGACCAGCTTCTTTCCGCGCCCCGGCCGATCGAGCCGGAACGGATGTTCCGCCTGCTGGCGCAAACCGCCGCGGCGCTCGATTATGCCCATCAAAAGGGCATCGTTCACCGCGATGTCAAGCCGGCCAATATCATGATCGCCGCCGATGGCACGGCCAAGATCACCGATTTCGGCATCGCCAAGATCACCGCCTCCGAGCAGCTCACCATGACCGGCTCGATTGTCGGCACGCCGCACTATATGTCGCCGGAACAGGTGCAGGGGCAGCCGGTGGACGGCCGTTCCGATCAATTCTCGCTGGCGGTAATCGCCTTCGAAATGCTGACCGGCGAAAAGCCCTACACCGGCGAGCACCTGACCACGGTGGTCTACAAGATTGTGGCGGAAGAGCCGGCGCCGCCGCGCAATCTGAACCCGACTTTGGCAGGCGCCATCGAGGAAACGCTGCGCAAGGGCCTGGCGAAGAAGCCCGACGCCCGCTACGCCACCTGCCAGGAGTTCGTCCGCAGCCTGGAAAAAGCGTGTGCGGCGACGCGCGACTGGAAACCGCTGGCGCGCGGCGGCGCCCTGAATGAGCCGACGCTGGCGGGGGTTCCGGGCGGCGCGGTCACCTTGCCGCCTGCCCGCCGCCCGCGCCACGGAGAGGCCAGCACCGCCACGCTGAAGCGCGAGCGTTCGAAGCTCGGCTTTCTTCCGTTCCTGGCGGCGGTTTTGATGGCGGCGGCGCTGATCGCGCTGATCGCGGTGCAGGCCCCGCCATGGCTGACGCCGGGCGGCCGGGGAAACGCTGCAGGCGGCAGCGCGCCGGCGCCCGAAGAGCCAAAATCCGCCGCCGCCGATTCCAAGCCCGCGGTGCCGCAGGAGCCGCCGGCATCGCCGGCGGCGTCCCCGGCGGAGAGCAAGCCCAGCCCGATGCCATCTGCGGCTGCGCCGGCGGCCAGCGCGGAAACCAAGCCTGCGGAGGAACCAGCCAAACCACCGGATGCGGCCGCGGAATTGCCCGCGAAGGCGGCTGCCGAGCCCCCTGCAGACGCCCCCGTGCGGAGGAGCAAGCCGGCAGCGGCGCCCGTGCCGGTGGAGGTGGCCGTAATCACCAGTCCGGCGGGCGCCACAGCGACGCTCGACGGGAGACGCGAAGCCGTCTGCTCGACGCCGTGCGCGCTGGATGCTGCGCCCGGACGCCACACCATTTCCATCACGATGGCGGGCTACCAGGCGGAGCACCGCGAAGTGGCCGTGGGTTCCGGCCCGATGGAGCTTCCCATGGTAATCCTGCGGGCGGCGCAGGGCACCCTCTGGGTCACCAGCTCACCGGACGGCGCAGCCATCACCATCAACGGCAAGAGAATTCCGCAGACCACGCCCGCACAGATCCCTTTGCCGCCGGGGTCGTACACGGTCATGGTGGAAAAAGACGGCGCGCAGAAGACCTCGGTGCTCGAAATCCACAATGGCGAGACCAAGGTAATGAAAGTGTCGGTAGGCCGGTAGGGTCGCTCAACGACGGCACTACAATGCGGCGTTGGCTACTCCTGGCGCCTGGCGAGAAAGTCCGCTCTCCTTCAGAAAACTGGAAAACACGTCGCCTGTCACGGCTTTTGAATCCCTCTGATGGCCCTTGAGAGCTACCCTATTATCGTACCGGTAACTCCGGTTGATGCGTCATGACAGGTATGATTAGCCGTGCGTTTCTACCATTGGCCCTGCTTACGGCCAATGGCCTGGCCCAAACGCCCCCAGCGCCGGACGTCGTAATCCGGAGTAACGCTCGCGAAGTGCTGCTGGATGTCGTCGTGCGCGACGCGCACGGCAAGCTCGTCACCAATCTCAAACCCCAAGACATAACTGTTTTCGAGGATGGCGTCCGCCAGGATGTGCGCTCGTTCCGGTTGGTGGCGGGCAGCGAAGTGCGCGCCGAAGACGAAAAGCAGGCGGCGGAGGCGCAGGTCGCGGCGACAACGACAGCTTCGGCACCAGTCTCACGTCCTCCGGTAAATCCCCTGCGCACGGTAAATGTCGTGTGTCTGATTATGAACGACCTCACCTCGGCAGCGCCCGGCCTCCAAAATCCGACGCGCCCCTTCGCGTTCGAGGCGGCCCGCAAATTCATCAATAACGAACTCCGCCCGAACACGTTCATCGGCATTTTCACCCTGGACTCGACTGGGCTGAGGCCCGTTTATCCGTTCTCGAATGACCGGGAGCGTCTGCTGAAGGCCGCGGAACTGGCCTCCCGGAACCAGCTTCCGCCGATCACCGTGGGATCGGCGGCCCTGCTGAGCGGATTGAGCCAGTCGGCAGGCGCCGTTGGCGCGACCGGGCAACAGTCGGGCACCCCGGGCAGCGGCGTCGGCGGAGGGGTTCTGCAAACGGGCGCGCCGGGCAACGCCGTCGGCGCCTTCGGCAGCAGGGGAAGCGGCGACGATCCGCTCGGATCGCAGCACGATATGACGTTCGCGGCCGCAGCGGCTCTTCGTGAGCTAGATGCGCTGAAAGGACTGGTCCGGCAACTCGCCGCATCGCCGTTTCACAAAACTGTGCTCCTTCTCAGCGGTGGCCTCACGCGGCCACCCGATCAGTTGGAATACTGGGATTCCATGGTCCGTGCCGCTATCGACGGTAGCGTCACTTTTTACGCGGTGGACGCCCACGGGATGGATTCCAATTACGATCCGATGGCCATCTCCTCGGCGGCGCTGAATTACGCGACCTCCTTGAGCTCGCAGCAGGGCACGACGAGTTTGCAGGGCTACACTCTCGCCGGCGACGCCGCTGTCACCCTCGGCGGGCTGGGCGCGCGTACCATGGAACAGGCGCATCAGGACGACTACGTGAGATTCGGGGTATCGAGCGCCAACCAGCAGGAGGCGCTGCGCGAACTCGCCGAACGCACCGGCGGATTCCTGATCGCCAACACGAACAACGTGGATCAACTTCTCTCGCACGTGATGGAGGAAGTGGACACGCACTACGAAATCGCCTATCCGCCAAAGCAGGAGCGGGACGACGGGCATTTTCGCAAGATCGAAGTGAAGCCGGCGCTCGCCGGATTGCGCGTGGAGACGCGAAATGGCTATTTCGCGGTGCCCGATACCGGCCATCCTCTCACGCCGGAAGAGATGGCCGGCCTGCGGGCGCTCGATACCCGGCCCCGTCCGCACGCCTTCGATTTCCTTTCGCGCGCCTATCGATTCCGCGATTCCGGCGGCAACGCGCAATACGCGATTGCTTTCGAGATGCCAATTCCCAACCTCACGCCGACAGCCGAGGCGAGTGTGCACGCGCACCGCTTCCACGCATCTCTGCTGGCCTTGGTAAAGAACGCCGACGGTGTGATTGTCGATCGAGTGAGTAAAGACGTTCCCTCGGAGGTATCGGACGACCAGTTCGAGAGAGTGCGCTGGGAATTCATGACCTATCAAAAGGCCGTGAATCTGCCGCCCGCGCGCTACACGGTGGAGACTGCGGTGGTGGATCACGAAGGCAACCGGGCGAGCACGGGGACGTTCGAGATCGACAACCGGCAGCAGCGGGGGGTCGGACTGAGCGATCTGGCGGTGGTCCGCAAGCTGGAGAGTTTAACAACTCCGGCCGACCCCACCGACCCATTTGAATACACCGGCAAGCGGGTGCTGCCGTTCGTCACCAGCGACCTTCTGGCCGGCACACTGCCGTTCGTGTATTTCATGATCTACCCCGAGGCTGGAAACGGGGCGAAGCCGGTAGTGCGCGTGCGCCTGCTGAAGGACGGCCGAACGATCGCCACGCTCAAGCCCGACCTGGCGGCGCCGGATGCTTCAGGCGGCATCCCGATGCTGTTGAAGCTGACGGACAAGCCCGGCAGCTATCAAGTGAGGGCGACGATCACGCAGGGCACCAGCTCGACGGAAAGGACACTCCAGTACACCCTCGCCCGCTAGGGGATACGGGGACAGGCTACGATATCCGCTGTAAATGATAACTCGCGGGTCAGTTAGTTACCGCGCTCGGAAGCACGCGAAAAGGCACGCTGCGAGTGATCACGCTTTTTCCCTGGCGGATGGTGACAATGGCACCATAGTCTCCAGGGGCCAGCTTGGTACCCTTTATGTCCGCCAGGTACTGAAATTCGCGCGCCTGCGCTCCGTAAATGGCGGTGCTCTTGCCTGGGATCTCACTAGCCTTGCCTTCTCGGGACAGATCGAGGATCCGGCTCCCAAACAGCATTGGCTTGCGAATCACCACATGCCCCTCACGAACAATCTCCAGGCTCATTTGTGGCGGAGCGCCGTGAATATCCGGGTAAACCACCAGGTAGAGCTCGAGATTAATCTCCTCTCCGCCCTGGACGACAGGATTGAGCACAGGAGCTAAGGCCTCGCCCTCGTAACTAAACACTTGATCAGCTTCGAACTTGTCGGCGGTACCGTTAAACGGACGCACGAACAGCGCATCACTCGCCATCAGACCCGGCGCGCCCAGGCCACCTCTCAGCTGCGTCTGGATCGAGCCGGAGGTTCCCGCCAGCAAGTCCTCAACTTTGGCTTCGATCGTGAAGCCGTCATGGCCGGGCACCATTATGCCCCGCAGGAATAGCAGGCTGCCCTGACGCCGCAGGTCCAGGCCACGAGTCGGGCCGCGAATATCAAGCTCTTTCTGGCCGCTCCATACCGGGGCACCTTGCGAATTCCGCACCAGCAAGGCGATTCTGGCCTGCGCCCGATAGGTTCCGGCGTTGCTATCCACCTGGAATTTCAGCGCACTCAGCGGAGATTCGGCCATCATCAGGCCTCGCATTGGGCCGCTGGCATCGTTGGCCTCGAATGCGCGTTCGTTGTAGGTAGCGCCCAAGTCGAGGTCCACGCTATCAGCGCCGGTCCCGCCGGTCGATGAAGTGCGAATGAAACGTGCATACACAGGAATTTCGTTTTGCGCGGCTGTGGCGGCGGGCGGAAGGGCGGCCTCCGCTATTGCCGTCTGTGCGACCGTTAAGAGACCAGTCTCCAATTCGCGCGCTTGGCGCGCCCACGTGCCGCCCGTGTTCCTGGTCAGCAACTCCAGAGGGGAACGCAGGCTCTTTGCGCCCGGTTCGACGATATCCAGCACGATGACACGCACATCGTTGGTCTTGCACACCCCTGCCAGATGCTCGACGGCACGTTCCATATCGCCGGACAAAGGCGGGCTGTTCAGCACCGCGATGAGGATCCGAGTACCAGGGCGCAGCGCCGCTGCCCGCACGGCCGCGTCGAGTGAAGTGAGGAAAGCCGCCGGATCGGTGGCGTGCGCCGCGTCCGCCGCCTCGGTGAAGACTTGCAGCATTTCCTTCGGGGCCATCGCCGAGTCAATGCGCAGGGCATCCAGGCTCCCTGCCCGCCTCAGCTCGACCGTCGTCCTCGTCGTCCCGAACCAATGGCGGGAGGCCGAGGCGGCCGCGTGCGCGCCCTGCCGAGCGGTCGCCACGAAACCAGGACCGAACAGAAAGGTCAGGGAGTATTCCTCGGCGCGAACCTGGGCAAAACTGGCAATGCCTATCAATAAGGCACTTCCGAGAAAACGATGACAAACTCTCATTCTGGAAGCCCCGCCTGCCGCACCATTGTCCCTCAAGTCGCCACCATCTAATCAACCACCCACGTTAACCCACCCCGGGGGGATGTGGGGGGAGACGGGGCACGGATATGGGGACAGCAACCAATTACCCATTGTAAGGTGCTGTCATGCGCCTGCCGTTTGGTGAGTACTGCTAGGTTTCGTCCACCACCCAGCATCACTCGCCCGGCTAAAGCGAACAGATCACGTGTGAACTCTACCGGACAACCCACATACTAGCGACACCCGGTTCTCGGTTCTCTTGTCTGAGATCCAGCGACCGGCTAAAATGAACGGCACCATCCTTGCGATCCCTCAACCCCGGCTGGAACGGTCGTCGAATCTGTGGCGTGTAATCGCGCAGGTGGGCGGGACGGACGTGTTTTTCGAGTCCTCCATGCCGCTGGCTCCGAGGATCGAAGCCTTCGTCTGCCCATTTTTACTGCCGTCGATGCTGCAACACGCCGACCTCGCGCCATCCGCGCCTTTGAGTGCGGGATTCATCAAGAACCTCGCCTTCATTCGCAAGCGCGCGATCGGGTGGTGGCCGGCGATGTCCCATGGGGAGATTCACAGCCAGATTGCGGCTGAAACGGTGCCCTTGCGCAGATCAGGCCTGTTCTACACTGGCGGCGCGGATTCTTCCTACGCGCTTCAGCAACTGTGCCACCAGGTCCAGTATGCCGTGTTCGTCGAAGGCTTCGACATATCTCTGACGGATCACGGCCGGCTCGAGCGTACCCGTGAGTGGCTCGCCGCCACCACAAGACAGTGCGGAGTCGAGTTGGTGCTGGTTCGCACGAACTTGCGGGAACACCCCGTGTTCAACAGCGCTTCGTGGGTGATCACTCACGTCGCCGCGCTGGTGGGCGTCGCGTATGCGCTCGGCCAGCATGTCGGCAAAATGTATGTGGCCGCCAGCGATGTCCCGCCGCCTCACGGATCCTCGCCCGAGATGGATGAAGCATGGTCGTCGGAGTTCATGACCATTAAGAACTTCAGCGCCGAGCTGACGCGTCTCCAGCGCGTGGCGTCCATTGCACATTGGGAACCATTGCGCGGACGCTTGCGGGTCTGCTGGGAGAATAGAACCGATGATCTGAACTGCGGGTTCTGCGAAAAGTGTCTGCGCACTCGGGTACAGTTGCGGGTTTCGGGCGCGCCCGACGGTCTGGACTCGTTTCCTGCCGGGTGCCCAGTGCTCCCGATGCTGCGGCGTATCGGTTCCGTGGACGGTCACCTGCATGGCCAGTGGCGTGAACTCGCCCCGCTCCTGGATGACGCGGAAATGCGAACGGAGATTCAACGCTTGCTTCAATGACGCCGGACGTTCCGGCTGTGCCCTGGCTCACCAATCCAGCTCACAGTTCCAGTAGCAAGGCCGCCCGGGCGATTCGGATTTTCGGGGCCTGAGTTTGAATTTGTCGTAAAATAATTGAAATGGATACCAATTCCCCGCCGGCTCCATATGCAAGCGTGTCAATGGAGCGTGGCGTTGCGTCCCATTGATTCCGGTTCAGCACGAACGATCGTGCACGAGTGTCAGCAATGCGGGCAGCGCTTCGATCATGGTTATACGAGCCGGTGCCCATCGTGCACCGGCTTAGTCGAAGTTCTCTACGACCTGCCGTCCGCCCGCATCCGCGAATCCGGTCATACCAGCCAGCGCTTTGCCGACCTTCTGCCGATTCGTAACCATGCGAACCTGCTGTATCTCGGAGAAGGAGGAACGCCGTGCGTGCGCGCCGCACGTCTCGGCGATGAACTCGGATTGGAGAATCTCTATGTGAAAGTCGAGTCCAAGAACCCGAGCGGAACGACGAAAGACCGTTTGGCTGCGGTAGTTCTGTCCGTATTCAAGGAACTCGGCATTACGGAGTTCATCAGTTCGTCCACTGGCAACAGTTCGTCGTCCCTGGCTCGCGGAATTGAGATGTACCCGTATTTCAAGATGCATGTATTCGTCGGCGAGGCATTCAGCGAGGGTATGCGGTACGGACAGAATAATCCGGGTGTTCAAGTCAACGTGATTCCGGGCCTTAACTTCACCGATACGTCAATTTTCGCGCAGGGAGAGGCCAAGCGCCGTGGGTTGCCCTTCGAAGGAGGGTTCTTCAACCCGGCGCGCCGCGAGGGCCTGAAACTTGCATATTTCGAGGCTGTCGATCAGGTCCCCACGCCGATTCGCTGGTATTTTCAAGCGGTCAGCAGCGCGATGGGCGTGTATGGAACCTGGAAGGGAGCCAAGGATTTGCTGGCGCTGAAACGCATTTCAGTGTTGCCCAGACTGGTGTGCGTTCAGCAGGAATCTTGCTGTCCTATGGTAAAGGCGTTCCAGGAAGGCTCGCCCGAGATCGAAGAGCGTCATGTCTTTCACCATCCGACCGGCATCGCCAAGGCCATCCTGGCCTCGAATCCGAGCGATTCCTATCGCTTCGTGAACTCCATCGTCCGGGAAAGTGGAGGGACAATGCTGAGCGTCTCCGAAGCTGGAATCCTGAACGCGCGCGATCGCCTGAGGCGGTTGGACGGCATCGACACGGGTTATTGCGGCGCAGCCACGGTTGCAGCCGTCGCCTCGCTTGCCGCCCGGGGCGCCATCCCCCAAGCGAGACAGTGCTCCTGAACCTTACCGACTAAGGTGATGGCGGCGGCCCGTTCTATCCGCGACGCTCAGCTTCTCCCCGGCTTCGCGCGCCTCCGGATTGCGATTAAGTAACATCCTAATTATGCGCTCCGAACCAGGCGTCGCTCCACTTACCCGCCGCGACCTCTTTTGGGTAGTCTGAGCGACGGGCGCCAAATGGACTTACGCGAGGATGTCGGGTCGGCTCTCTATTATCGGAAACTGTTTTCCGGCAGCAAGGTGCGGTGCGGAAGCTTCGTCCTACTCCGATTTGAGCGACGCCATATCGATCGAGAAGCGGTACTTCACATCGGACTTGAGCAGGCTCTCGTAGGCTTCGTTTAGCTTCTGGATCGGGATGACTTCGACGTCGGCAGTGATGTTATGTGCGCCGCAAAAGTCGAGCATCTCCTGGGTCTCGGGGATGCCGCCGATGGGCGACCCGGAGAGGCTGCGGCGTCCCATGATGAGGCCGAAGGCAGCGACGCCCAAGGGCTTCTCAGGCGCGCCGACGAGGGTGATGTTGCCGTCGCGGCGCAGGAGCTGAATGTAGGCATCGATGTCGTGCCCGGCGGATACAGCGTCGAGGATGAAGTCGAAGCTGCCGGCGTGCTTTTTCATCTCGTCGGCATTGCGGGAGACGACAACTTCATCGGCCCCGAGGCGGAGCGCGTCCTCCTTCTTCCTGGGCGAGGTGGTGAAGACAACCACGTGGGCTCCGAGCGCGTGAGCAAACTTCACGCCCATGTGGCCCAGGCCGCCGAGACCCACTACGCCGGCTTTCTTGCCACTGGCGACTCCCCAATGCCGCATGGGCGAGTAGGTTGTGATTCCAGCGCAGAGGAGAGGCGCGGTTCCGGCAAGATTGAGACCCGGCGGGACGCGGAGGACAAAACGCTGGTCGACGACCACGCTGTCGGAGTAGCCGCCATAGGTAACGCCTCCGAGGTGCTTATCGGGGAAGTTGTAGGTGAGGGTCAGGTTCGGACAGAACTGCTCGAGGCCAGCCTGGCACTCGGGGCAGGTACGATCGGAATCGACCATGCAGCCGACGGCGGCGAGGTCGCCGGGCTTGAACGCGGTGACCGCAGAGCCGACCCGGGTGACACGGCCGACGATCTCATGGCCTGGCACGCACGGATAGACGGTCGGCATCACGCCGCTCCACTCGTTGCGTACCTGGTGGAGATCGGAGTGGCAGATGCCGCAGAAGAGAATCTCGATCTGCACGTCGTGTTCGGTTGGATCGCGCCGCGTGACGGTCGTGGAGGCCAGCGGCGATGTCGCACTGGCGGCGGAGTAAGCCTTCGCTTTGTACATGGGTTTATGCTCCTGTCGGTTTCTTTTTTGGGCCTTCACTCAGGCCTTGTATTGTTCGTCGCTGACTTGTTCCATCCAGTCGGCGGCCTTTCCGTCGAGCTGCTCCTGAATGGCGATATGGGTCATCGCCGTGGTGGCCGCGGCCCCGTGCCAGTGTTTCTCGCCGGGCGGAATCCAGACGACGTCGCCCGGCCGGATTTCCTCGACCGGTCCGCCCCAACGCTGTACCCTGCCGCAACCCGCCGTCACGATCAGGTTTTGGCCCAGCGGGTGGGTGTGCCAAGCTGTCCGGGCGCCGGGCTCGAAGGTGACGCTGGCACCGAGAACGCGCGCCGGGGCGGGCGGGTTGAGTAGCGGGTCAATGCGCACCGTGCCGGTAAAGTAGTCTGCCGGACCACTTCCAGAGGGCTGCGATCCATTTCTTTTGATGTCCACTTCCTGAACTCCTTATTGTTTGCCGGTCAGCGGCCGGTCATCTGCTCCAGTTTCTCGGGGTAACGAGCGCCTTCGACCGTGATCTTTGAGGCGGCGTTCTCGATGTTGCGGAGATCGTCGGGCGTGAGTTCGACTGCGACTGCCCCGATGTTTTCGTCCAAACGATGCAGTTTTGTGGTGCCTGGGATCGGCACCATCCACGGCTTCTGGGCGAGCAGCCAGGCGAGCGCGATCTGAGCGGGTGTCGCCTTCTTTTGTTCGCCGATGCCGGCCAGCAGATCAATAAGGGCCTGATTCGCCTTGAGAGCCTCCGGCGTGAAGCGAGGCAGGGTGCTGCGAAAGTCGGAGCTGTCGAACTTCGCATTTTCGCCGATCTTGCCCGTGAGGAAGCCCTTGCCCAGAGGGCTGTAGGGGACAAGGCCGATTCCGAGTTCCTCCAGGGCCGGTATGACTTCCTTCTCCGGAGTCCTCGTCCACAGCGAATACTCGCTCTGGAGAGCCGTGACCGGCTGGACCCGGTGTGCGCGACGGATGGTTTGCACTCCCGCTTCGGAAAGCCCGAAGTGCTTGACCTTGCCTTCCTGAATTAAGTCCTTCACCGCTCCCGCTACGTCTTCGATCGGCACGTTCGGGTCAACCCGATGCTGATAGAGCAAGTCGATGACATCGACCTTGAGCCGTTTGAGCGAGCCCTCGGCGGCCTGTTTGATGTGCTCCGGCCGACTATTCAGGCCTGCCGCTCCCGGCCGATTATCGCTGCCACTCAGGTCGAATCCGAACTTGGTGGCGATCACCACTTGCTTGCGGAAAGGAGCGAGAGCTTCACCCACCAGGTCTTCGTTCAGGAACGGGCCGTAGACCTCGGCAGTGTCGAAGAAGGTGATGCCGCGTTCCACGGCGGCCCGGAGAAGAGCGGTCATCTCCTGCTTGTCTTTGGGCGGGCCGTACGAAAAGCTCATTCCCATGCAGCCGAGCCCGAGAGCCGATACCTCCAGGCCGCTATTTCCAAGTTTGCGCTTCTGCATTGTTTCTCCTGGGAACTGGTTCCCTCATCTCCAGGTTAAGATCGAGGGCCGGGGAAGAGGTATCCCGATCCTCCCGATTTATTGCCTATTCCTCTGGCACTGTTGACTAACGCACAGAGCCAGCGGTTATCCTGGAGGCAGGGGAGAGCGAGACCGCTACCATGAGAAACCACACGGCACATGCCACTCCGCTGCCGGATCGAGCAGGCGAATTGCGGGCTGAACTGGCTCGCAAGATTGCCTTGTCGATTGGCTCCGCAGAGAACCGGGCAACGGACATTCCCGGGCTGGCGCTCCATCGGCGGACCGCGCCCACCGCTCCGTGCTCGATGACTTACCAGCCGGGCGTGACCGTGCTCGCGCAGGGGCGGAAGCGGGTAGAGCTCGGCCGGAACATTTTCATCTACGATCCGTCGCGATTCCTGCTGACGTCGGTCGATTTGCCGGTCGTCAGCCGGGTGATCGAAGCCAGTGAAGAGGTGCCCTGCCTGGCGTTGTCGCG